>Ga0182027_10001339_pt1 | contig 41496 bp, 21 predicted proteins | sample 712E1DmetaG_FD_121300 | JGI IMG/M metagenome (GOLD analysis project Ga0182027, IMG submission 121300) | Permafrost microbial communities from Stordalen Mire, Sweden - 712E1D metaG (Illumina Assembly) | ecosystem: Environmental > Terrestrial > Soil > Wetlands > Permafrost | place: Sweden...
TGTTGGTCTTGAAGAATATCTTACCCAGACGATCCAATCAGCGGTTCCTGCAGCTCCCGCCGAGTACGCAAAATCAGCGGCCACAGCGATCATGGCAGAGTGGAACAAGCAAGAAGCACTCCTTACGCCGCGAATCATGGAAGAACATATCCGCGCACTGACGATAACCCGACAACCCATGACGTATGACTTTTTTAAACAAAACGTGCTGGTTGATGCGCCGACAATCATTGCTCCGTTTGGTGTATTTACCGAAGGATTTATTAAGAATTTCGTGACGCAGAAAATCTCTGCGGAAAAGGCACGACTAACCTTTATCCAAAATCATTTACGAGCGCAGGTTATTCCTGTTGAATTCACTCGATGGGCGGCGTATATGGCAGGGGGAAATGCATCCAGTGTTCAAACAGAACTTGCATTATATCTTCAAAACTTACCTTCAGTTGGTTTACAAGTCCCGTTAACGAACACTGAAGTAGGGTGGTGGGCGCAGGGGTATATAAATGGATGGTTATTTAATAATGCGAAAGACGCACTCCACGATGCTGCCATCGCAACCATTCGGACGCAAATTACCGGGATTGGAAACGATATCCGAAGTTCCAGGGTCATGGCGAAGAGTTATTATAACGCGACCCACCAAACAGGGAATAATCAACGGAACGCGGCACTCAAAGATGTACAGATGGCCATTGATTCAAAGCTTCAGTTGCAAAGTACTGTGTTTAGCGTTATCGCCCGTGGGCAATTTGTCACCCAGGATGAAATCACAGCCATTCTTGCCGATCAGTCTCGCAGAGTTTTAGCCACTTTGAAAGCCGTTCAACCGATCATTCCTGTTTGGAACACGGATGAAGTCACTGATCCGGTTGCTGTGATCGTCCGAAGTTCTACCCCAGAACAAATTAGTCTTATTGGTGGCAGAGTAAATAGTGTATTCGATTATTTCGATTCGCATAGTCAAGACAGGAAAAAATTAATAGATAGTATTTCCGCCGGTCACCAGGATGAAGCCATCACTCTTGCATCTCCGATTGTCGGGGAAATCATTGCTCCGACATTGTTTGACCAGGTAAATTTGCCGGATCAAAGTGAAGTTGTCTCCCAATTCCAGCAATTAATTATGGATTTTTTCATTACGGGTACCCGAGTTGCAATACAAGAAAAACAGGGAGAGGCGATTGCGAAAGAACTGCATGATGTAGCTGATCGATTGAACGAATTTACGATCTCAACCAGCAAGGGTTGGACTATCGATGAAAAGCCGTTTGATGCAGCGAAAGATAGCGTTGTAGAAACTTTAGAAAGCGTAACATCACAAAAACTTTCAACTCAACAACAAGTTGCACAAAATCGGGCGCAGTTTATTTCAACTGTTGTGGGTAATACAGGAATTCTTCGGAGCACTCCGTTTGTATCAGCAACTTTGAGTCTTGATGGAAAATTGGTTGATCTACCTCTTGGACGATGGACGCAAATTTCTGATGGGACAGAGGGTACACAAATGCTATTTGCACGATATGCATTTTCTCCTAATCATGGATTAGGTCTTGAATTTAAAGATTCGGAAAATGGTAGTGATGTGACATTTGCGACTGCCGACGTAAAGATCCTCAATACACCGAGTATGAAGGCAGGAGCCGCGGATGTTGATTATTTTGCTGTTCTAGGAGTTGGTGAGGATGCAACAGTGGAACAAATGGAGGCTGCGTATAATGAAAAAGTAGCCGAGATTACGGCGCCTCTTGTTTCGCTTAATCCAGTGCGTGGTATTAAATGGAATCCAAATGGAAAGTCTTTGGGAGATATTGCCGAGCGATCCATAACCCGATTAAATGAACGTCATATTGAGCTTTTAAATGATGCGTGGAGCATTCTTACGAGTGAAACGTTAAAGGCAGAATATCTGGCCGCAAGAGCTCATGGCTCAAAGTTAAAGCTTGGTTTTGCAAAAGTAATTCAATCAGCAGATCAGTGGACCGCCAGGAATCGGGTAACGCGCGAATTTCAAACACCGTTCCTTGGAGCTACCCTCATTGCTGGCGGGGGAGCCGTGGCTGCCGCGACCGGGATTCTAGCGTTCGCGATCCTCACACCGTTAATTCATACAACACCTGCACATATTGATGTAACTCCACCGCAGGTTGCATTCGCTTCGGTTCCCAGCCGTTCGGCAGATGCAATCGGAAACACCTCAGGAAGTGTCATTATGACGAGTGGTGATCAATCAATTCCTTACGATCTCACCACCGGATCGAATGCATTTAATGTGAATACAGATACAAAACAGGATATCGCATTTATTCAAACTGCCACATCAAAAGGGAATACAACGGTTCAGGAAGCCGGAACATTTAATGGTAACCTTTTTTATCCGGATGCCCCTGGCCCGGGAATGACTGTTACCAATATCGACGGGAATCCCGAGACAATAATTGGACAAGCAGCTCCGTTTCCGGTTCTCTTACCTCGCCAATCAGTGTTGATGGATGTGAATGGAACACTTGGAAAATATGATTCTGAGTATACCGTTCATCATCCGGATTTTGGTGTTGATAGTGCCGGAAAAGCGCTTGTTGCAACCCGCACCAATTTTGCGTGGGGTGTTCAAGATCCACAAACACTCTATGTCATCGCGGCCCACGACGGAATTCCGGATATCTATGTATTGCCGGACGGTACTTTTTTTGGAGTAGGCGATGGAACTCAAATACAGGTTGCCCAATCTTCATTTTTCACTGCAGATCGGACGGATTTTATCCGTACAGTCACGCCTGATATTCTAACAAATGCGCTTCGGGGTCAATCAGTACCCATGAGCAAAATTTCACTCATGTACGATCCCGAGACGTATGTAGATACACAGGGAAATTTGCGGGCAAAAATACGTCGTGATTTAACACTTGGTATGCCATGGGGACATCTGAATCAAGATGATCCCGGTTCACTTTCTATGGTCTACGAGTTGTATAACGGGGTTGATGCGAAGGGAACGCCCATTGCGACCGGGGAATTCGTTATATTTCGAGCTGGCAAAATGGAATTGGTTGGAGTTGGTCAGGAACAGACATATTTAGACGGATATGGTTCAGTTACAGTGCCGAAGTACGTTCGACAGATGACAGATATAAAGTCGAGCATCGGATTTTCCGCGGGTGATAATGGTGTTTGGACAACGTCAGATGCGGTACTTCAACATTTGGTCTCAGATGTAGTTATTATTGGGAAGACCAACGGCGCGTATACGTTACAACGCACTGGTGTAATTTTGCTTCCTCCCGCAAATCCCGGGGATTCATATCAATTCGCATATCCCACTGGATTAACTAATTTGCGGGTAGATGGGAATCCTCTCCCGGGATATGAGGGAAGTTTGGAGCAATTATATGTGACAGACAGCATGCTTCAAAAGGTGCAAACGTCAACAACCCCGCAAACCGTTGAATATGTCAATAGCGTCGGCGATGTAGTTGCCTGGAGTTATCCGTTTGCAACAGCACAAATCCCGGGCATACAACGGGTCTCATTTGATCTTACAAATACATCGTTTTCCATACCTCGACCAAATGTATTTTTATCCGATCAGGTTAATTCCAAAACTGGGGAAACGACGACAAATTACGTCTATGATTCAGATCCAACACATAACGCCGATAATCCAACACGCGTCATATCTGTTTTTGCATCACAACTTTATAATGCGCAATTAAATCAGGATGCAACATCGCAAATGATTGCGGCGTTTAAGCCACAAGGTAATCAGATCTTTTTTACGACTAACTATCAACCAATTGATGCAACAAATGCATTACAGCAAATTGTTCAGCCGAAAAAAATCATCATTCACTGGACTGGTGAGGATAGTGATAATCCGAGTAATGATGTTACCCTCGGAACATTTAATACAACGTTGAGATCCGCGTTTACAGGATTAACTCAAAAAAATGCATCACAATTCGGTGTAGACAAGAACGGCGTTATGCAATTTATGGCTATGTATACGAATGGAACTCCTGTCTCGGAAGCAGCAACAGGATATCTTGATGCAATCAATATTGAGATGGCAGGAACCAATTTTATGGATTCCAGATTAAACCATAACATCGACCCGCAAACGGAGAAAAACACGATTAATTTGGTTATCGAACTCATGCGAAGATACCACCTGACGGTGGATGATATCACTGATCATGCGCATAGTTCCACGGTTCAGGAATTCTATTATTTGAACGCAGAAGGTCAAAGGATCAATGAGTATTATGTTGAAAAAGGAAATCAAAGTAATAGTGACAGTTTTCTTGCCGGATTTACTGATGCAAGCGGAGCATGGTATAGCCTGATGGTTCGGCCGGTTGCAACGGTTACTGATCGGCAGCCGGTAAGTTATACAGTTGTAGGGGATTATAAAAATCCGTATCCAGGAGGAGGACCCGTTACTTTTGCCAAAATGGATGTCGGTTTGTATTTTGATTATTTTAAGTGGGCAGTTGGCGCAGAACTTGATAACCGCGGGTTACAGCTTGGACAGCACGGAACGGTGAATCCTGATGATTTTTATCCTGCTCCAACACAATCATCAATGGCACCAATTAATATTATCTCCGGTCAGCCATTGCCGCAGGCAGCTGCGACCACACCGAGATCCAGATTTAGCCTATTTTTCACACAGGCAACTTCGGATTTCCAAACGTTGGGAATTTCAGATATCAACCACGAAATTTCCACGTATAGTCCAAAAAGCATTCAATCTGTTGACCAGACGACGAAAAATGGCGGACTTTTTAGATTATTCCTGGAAGAACGTATGGCGAAAAGTCCGGAATTTGCGGCTTATTTAGATGATACTGGGATTATCAATGCTCTTAACACCATGCAGACAGATTACGGTACGAAACCTATTGGTTCAATTGTCAATCAGCCGGTTCAGTGTCTGGATTTTGCCAATTTGATTTCGTCCCTCCCGGATTCAAACATGCCACATGTTGGTTCGTACAGTATTCAACAGGCGCAGCAACTATTTAAACCGGATGTGAGTAAAGTTTCCGGCCCTGCTTTATTATTAACTAATCTCACAACTTCCCGTACGATAACGCATAATTTTGTACAACCGGGCGGAGTAGGTGATGATGTACACATTTTTTCCTCAGTTGATGATATTCAGCAAGGAGACGTGATGTTCTTTACCCGCGAAAATCATGTTGCGATGGTGTTGGAGAAATTTGTTGGCCCAACAGATACATTTTTTGTGATTGCTGAAAGCAACAGAACAAACACAGGGATGCCCGAAGTCAGGGTTGTTTCTGCAAGTGCATTTGAGAAAAGTGTCGCACCGCTCAATCAACTCATCTTTTCTCGGCTAAAAACAGAATCAAATCAACAGATATCACTTGACACATTGGCTGATATTCCAGCCCTATCCAATAGCACAAACGTGTTGCAGTTACCTCTTCAAACAGTTCGAATTAATGCGTTTAAAGTAGAAACCGTTGGGATGATATTGACTAATAACTTACAAGGTTCGACCGGACCGCAAGTCGCCGCAAATCTTCTTACCCGCCAACTTGGCATGTACCAAAACGGGAAAAATCTGGATGGTGGCGGCGGGTGGGCGGCAATTGCCAAATACATTCGCTATTGGCAACAGAAGTTGCCGAGCGTTGCTCCCGAGTTGCGGGGGTTTGATGGCGTGCCTAACAATACACCCAGTATGCCGATTGAATTTGTTAAATATTGGTGGAAAGCGCTTGGGCAATTAAACAAAACGATGGAGGGCATGGCCCAGCAGAATTTGCAACTTGAGGCGCTACGGAATATCATCCTTCAATCCAAAAAACTCGCCCCACAACCACCGAAGCCAGCAAATCAACCTCAGTCGGCAAAACCACAATCAAATTCAGCAGCAGTAACTGCCAGTTCAATTTGGAGTACATTGGTTTCCTGGTTCAACAATCCAAAAAGTGAGACGGGTGGGTATATTGGGCCAAACGCAAGGCCACTATTGAATAAGTCCGTATTACTTCTTGGTCCTGATGTTTTTACTGCGCCGTTTAAAAATGTTTTGCCCCCAGTTACCGGAAGACCAAATGTAACAGCAACAAGTGTTCAATCGGCTGCCACTGCCATATCTACAGCAGATGTAATTGTCGTGAGTGATCCGACACAAGTGGCCGCGATTCGAGCTATACGACCAAATGCGCCTGTTGTAATTTTTGAGTTTGGTGAAACTACCATTCCCACTGATTTACCTGTTGGGGTAGAGTTTGTTAGCTCATTTGATGAGGTAGAGGGAGCAGCAACTATGGCGATTAATGAGTCTCAATCATTATCGCTATCAATGCCATCGGTAACGATAGGCTCGCCTATGGCAGTGGCAGAGGAGGGAATGAATCTTGATGGTTCATTGGCTGATCAGGCAGAAATGACTCCTGCAGTGCTTTCTGACCGCGAGCAAAAAGCGATAGACCTTTTAGTGAGCGCACTTGCGGATCAGGTAGCAAATTCTCAGGATGCGCTTCGAAGCTTTTTAGAACGAAATCTTTCTCAACATGAAAAAGGGGTAACGGATTTTTTCGCGACTCGACTTTTTGATCCGTTATTTAGTTATGACAACATAACGATTCCAACGGATTTGTCTCCGGAAGTAGCACGGGCGCTTTCTCAAATCAACATGACAGATTTGCAAAAATTGTTACATAAGCCACAGTTAGTGTATTCTTCTTCCGCTCTTCCGTTTTTATTATCTTCAGGCCGAAGACAGGCCGTTGCACGGTTTGATGTGCATTTAGTGAGAAGCGCTAACGATGTTTTAAAAAATAAAGATGAAACGCCGTTTGGAGATGCGCTGTTTTTCCAAATTGTTGATGCATTTTCACGTGCACGAGAGCAAAATTCACCGTTTGAGCTGACGCGCACAGGCGGAGATGAGTTTGTTGTTACCGCAAACCGGCCTGTTACTCAAATAGAAGTTGATGCGTTTAAATCCGCGATGAATAAAATATTAGAGCACACGGAATCTATATTCCGAATTAATAATGAAGTAGTTGTTCAAGCACCTACTATTGAATGGGAAAAAATACCATTTCCGATTGAGGCAGAAGCGCTTGAGAGAGCAAACGAGCTTTCAGATCAGCAAACACCGATTGATCTTTCACCGACAACTGCTGAAACCAGGCACCCATTGTTGACACTGGTTGCTCATGCAATCCGCAGCGATGTAGTGTTTCAAGGATATTCGCGGACAATGTCATCCCTTTTGTCCGCGGCTAATGAGCTTATTTCCCATAGAACGTTGGATTCGGTCGCTCAACGATTAGAAGCAGAGTACTTAGCCAAGGGGAAAAAAGTATCCATCCGTGCTAATCAGGATTCGGAAGATTTTATCCGTACAGCAATGCTTAGTGGTACAAATCATAGGCTAGTGCGAATCAGCTTTTCTGTTTTAAAGACAATAAATAGTTGGAATGGGTACAATGATGGTGATCAGGTAATTGCCCAAGAAGGCGAGCGGATTCTTCGATACGTAATAGATAACATGGGTCTTTCCCAAGTAAACATGTATGCGAAGGGAAATGATTTTATTATCGACCTTCCTGAAGACTCAGAGAAACAGCTTATCGGTTTGGCCCCTATCAACATAGAAGCTCTTCGACAGGCTGTGCAATCATGGAATGGTCCATATAGTGAAATTCCAACTATTGGACAAGTAGATATTACATATGGACCGATAGGTCAGTCTGAAGATATGGTGCCAAATTTGCAATTATTAGGCGCCAACAGGGGGGAATTGGACAAACAAAACGTTAACGATACAAAGAACCAATTTGCTATCCGATATAATCCAAATAACCCTCAGTATAAAGGGGATCTGCAGGTACAGATTAAAAAGGCAAAGGATTTGGCATTATTAGAACAGTATTTTGCCGGACCGCGCGGTATATTGCATCTTTCATATTGGGGTCTTTCGGATACGCTCATTGCTAAGATTCAATCATTGTATGAGGAAAAGGAAATAGATCAAAAAACGATAGATCAAAAAGCAACCGGTACTAAGGTGAACGTATTTGTTCCGAAAAGCGATACGAAGAAAGAACTTGATGATGCCCTTATTGCCATAACACAAGGAAAACCGCCTGCAAAAATTCAAGTTGTAACGCGGGTACCTCTCATGTATTCGAGTATTTTACCGTTTGTAAATCCGGCCGATCTTACCGCGGGAGCAGAATGGGTTGGAAGAACCGCTACCAATATTTGGAATGAGATTAAGTATGGCGGAAAAGGGGAGACGGGACAAATTGGAAATATTAATCCGAAACCGGAAAATCAAAATAACCAAACAAATAGCACAGTAAATCAGGCTTCGTTATGGTGGAATATAGTACGTAATTCCTCAAATAAGCTCCAAACAATACAAAAAATTATTGCATTACGAACTGCTGATCCAGCAATGTTTGCTTTATATGTAAATATCCTTGCGCAACAACCAGATCATTTATCTGCATTCCAACGAATAAATCCGGAACACTTGCATGAACTTAAGTATATGACAAGTTACTTAGAATATTCTGATCATGCTTCGTTGTTGCAATATATGTTTCAATCAAAAAATCCTCAATCAATTCTAGACGTTCTTTCGCGGTATGAAAATAAAGGACAGTATATTTCATATGGACTCAATTATGCCCGGCGGCATGAAGGCGACTTAGCAGAATTATTAGCTGATTATGCACAGCTTATAAAATTACCTGATATTTTTTCTCAATTATCTCCAGAGAATCAACAAGCAATAATTAGATGGATAAATGTAGTTCAAGCCCAAGAGATTCCGGAAGATACACTTTCTGAATTTCAAAAACAGGCACCAATTGTTTTTCCACTTATACAGTCTTTACAGGGAGCGTATATAGGTTTACTTCTAAATAAATTGTTCATTGTTGAGACACCCGGTTCATTTATCAGTAAAGCGCGTTTAGAAGGAACACATCAAATTCAAGAAGAAGTAAGCCCATTGTCACCTAATAATGCGTTGCCTGATTATCTGGTCCAGCGATTGCAACAAACTTTGAGTCCATCCGATGTCCCAATGCTAACTAATGTGCTTCACAATCGTTATAACAGGGACCATATCCGACAATTTATTACAACAATTCTTCATACTGGATTATCAGAAGAATTAATAAATTTTTATGTTGAATATGCTCGGCGGAGTGATATTAATTTACTTAGCTTGTATGCAAATCGCACTAACATAGTGAAAAATCCGGAACTTTACGCTGTCACGGTGGGTAAAACGTTCGATTCGGCATTAATTTTTGCCATGGTATGGGCAACTCCAAAGGATATATATCCCAATTTAGATAGCCTGGCGGAATATAAATTCAGTCCTGCATTAATAAATAACTATGCAAAACGGTATCCTGTGGGTTTAAAAGATATTAATTTGTTGTATTCACTTCTTCAGGATAAACAACTAACAGTCGCGTTCGATACAGCAGCCGCAGGGGTTGTTTCTCGTTCAATCGATGCGGGAACACTCTTGGACGACGATCGTGTTGTTGCTACGCACAATAAACAAATACGACCGTATCTAACAGATGATAAGAAAGCATTCATTGACGCTATGTTACGTACCTCGATTATTTATCAACGACTTTCGCAGTCGGATGGATATATATATTTTCAGACGAAACTGAAAGGTAAATCTAAAAACGCAATGCTTGCACAAATTATTCAGGATAAGACAACTACCTTAAGTGTAGATGAAATGTTTAAAACATACATCTCGAACGTTCCCTTCGAAATAATTAATTTGTTATCTCCTGATCTCAAAGCATTTTGGACGACATATAGCAATAATGCGTTTATGCGAGGAAGACTTAGTGAGCCAGACGGATACCAATTTTATAACACAATGTGCCTAGGTAAAAGTGATGAAGTAAAAGAAGTCGCTGTTATAACCGATATTTTAGGCAGAAGTGTGATGCCAACATATATGAGCACACTTATAGCCACGTATCCAACAAAATCTGTGTTAGATCTGCTTTCGGTCGACGACCGACGGATATGGATGCTTCTTTACACAAATAATTCTATTTTGTTTCCTCCGGCGAATGATAGTCAGCTGACTGAAAAAAATAAATATGTAGAGAACCAGATCGCTCTTATAAATAATTTAGAGCGTGGTGTTATCCATAGTGAGGATTTTGTATTTGTCATGAATTTTTTAACAAATAAAGGTTGGATTCAGCCGCCCAATGTTGCAACGATCACATCGCTGGATGGTTTACGGGATCGATTGGCGGATTTAACGAAATTTATAGTGTTTGATAGTCCGTCAGCACATGATACTTTAACACAATTATTAATTTACTTGAAAACGTCTTCATTGTTAGGTCGGGCTGACGTAGAAGATGTTGTCGTTCCTTTGAGCCGACTATATATAGCCTTGCGCCGTAATGCAGGTCCAGAAAATACAATCCTTATAGATCAACTCGCTGATTATATTCCTTTTCAATATGATGCATTTGCACCATATATTGATAGAACCGGTTCCGGAGCTCAAACCTCAACGCTCATTTATGTATTACGCGATCAGGCACTTGCAATGGAGACTAAAACGAATTTATCGTTTCTTCACGAGGCCGTTCATAATCATCCATCAAGAAAAAATCTTGATCTGTATCGTAGCTATTTGCAATTTCTAGACGGTGAAATGACGAAAGTTGAGTTTACAAAAATAGTTCATGAAAGCGGTTTTCCGGATGTTGTCATAACTGATAAAGATCAGTCTGATCAGGATGGGTCCAAGAAAGTCCTTGCACGAGCAATTATTCATAATTTGGAACTGATGTATGAGCCGATGATGAGCATTATTGCACCCGCGATGGAAGGATATGTTTCCGTTATTGATCCGAATAACACCACGCTTCAAACGGCGATGAAAACATTTCAAGAGACCTATCATTCTCTTCCTAATCGTCTTTCTGCAGGATTAGAACTACTTTCATACTTTAACTCTGAGAGTAATAATATGGCACATTCAGAAACGCAACAATTATCAGCGTACGGTATCTTTAGGGCATTAAATACGACACTTTTTGGATTATTCGGAGAGGTTACTGATGGAACAGATAAAAGTATTGTTCAATCAACAGATATTCGACTTCAACAAGTAATGATTCGAAACGTTTTAAGCATGATGCTTATCAATCACATGATTATTAATTCAGAACCTGCAAATTACAATGTTATTACTGATATCCAATCGCTTTTGAATGGTCGGCAATTACCCAAAAATGACCTCGCACATATTGTCCAGTATATTGGGAACGATCAGGCAATTACACAGATGTTGTTTAATACTACATTCACAGCAAATGTCAAAACTTTATTACAGCAAACGCATCATATAAATGATCCCGTATGGTTGGGGCAACTGGACGCTTCATTTGTAATCCGCGGAAGCCCTGCCTTTTCTGCATTTAATTATCTGGGAGCGCTTGAAAAATTGTATTCTATTCAAATTCAAAATGATTTGGAAAGTGCCCAGTTGGCTCGGGGGCAGATGAAAATTCAAACCATTCCAGAACTTGGGATAGAAATCATAGAAGATAAGCTTGTTTGGCTTCCGATGATTCCCGAGTCGATTCCGGATGATGTACGCGCCCGTATAAACGATGCTTTTCATGAGGTAAAACAACTTTCAGATTCGTCAACCAATCCTATTTCTGAGTCGGGGTTGCGTTCTATTGATGCAATTCGTCTCGCACGATTATTTGGAAGAGTAGAGACATATACAAGAATTCCATTATTTGGTAATAAGGCGATGTATTATTCCGAACAACATATTGCCAGTTCGATATTTGGTAATTCGCATACTGTTCGTGCATATATAGTTCCCGTTATTCTTCAAGAAACAGATACGCCCGTTGAGGTTGATATTGCAGTTGTTTATGTTGACGGACAAGCAGTTTCTTTTGATACGTATAATTCGTTGATTTATGGAAATGCGAAAGTGGTTCGTGATTTTGTTGACTGTCTCGCATATGGAGAAACGCAAAATATTGTGTATGCACAAGATGGAAATATTACTGGTGGATGCCGACCGGGACTAACGATGTCGCCATGGAAATGGTTAGAATACTTCCATTCAAATCCAAAAGAAGCAATTGCAGCGTTAAGAGGTGATATTCAAAATATTTTCATACACATACGTGGAAGTATGAGTAGTAATCAACCCTCCTCTCAATCAGTCGCCCCAAAAAGTTATTCATCATATCTTGATATACCGTTAAACGGAACACAGATGTATTTTGATCCGGGGCAGACGGATGGCGTTAAAAACGAATTAACGGGACTTCTTCAATCGTCAGATTATGTTGAGATTAACGATTATGGGCAAAAGCAAATCGCGTCCGTTATTCCGGTTGATAGAATCAAATCCTATATTGCACAACATCCTAAAGATCTTCAATTGCAAACGAACGTTGTGAATTTAGTCGAATCTGAATTACGTCAACCTTCATTAGATATGCCATCTATCGTTAATTTGCAAATAGAAAAAGGTCAATTTGCTGAAGCAATTGAAACACTAAACTCTATACTTCATCAAATACCATTTGTAAGACAACTTATGCTAGCCGCAAGCTCGATCGTGCCCCTCGAGGTCAGAACAGATAGTTTAAATAAAGTTATGACAAAGTTAGATCAGTACACGACGCCCGGATATGAGCAATCGATACGTACGAAACTTAGTCAAGTCCAGGCTATGCAAAATACAGTACAAAGAAAGCCCGATGAAATCGGGCAATCAAATATTCCGTTTTTTCTTCAAACAACAGGAGTAATTGCAAAAGATGCGTGGAAATGGGTACAAAATCAATTTTCCAAATTATTAGGAAAAGGCGATAATGCTGTTCATTCGGCCCAGCCTGTTTTGGAGTTTCATAATATTGACCTGACTACTGATCAACAACAAATCGTTGCCAATGTCATTCAAAACCTTTGGGTGACGAATAAAGATCTACTTATTAATGAAGAAGACGGAAAGATATCTGTAAAATTGGCTGAAGTATTGGTTGCAGATCCCCAGATACAAGGATTGATTAAAAGTGGTAAAAATATTACTGCTCAAGAGCTTCTTACCGTTCCAGAATTTGAACCTCTTCGTCAATGTCTCCTTCAAATAAGAAGTCTTAATAATTCCGCAATGATAGGGTATGAAGATTTTTATAATACAGTGGATTTCCATGTGTTGAATGTCCGGCAAGGGCTACAACATATAGTCGAAGATGGGTATCAAGAAAGGTATAAGTATTCGAAAACTCCGTCAGCTGATTTTGTTAATGCTGTTATTAATGCCATTTTTTTACGGTATACATCAATGAACATGGTTCATACGCCTACAGCAGACGATTTTAATCCTTGGCTATATCGATATCCAAAATTAGCGTGGAATTCCCACCAGGACTTTATACAAGAATTGAAAGACACAGAAAATGGTGGGGCAAACTTTGTGATAGGAAGGCCACTCGGAACCGCAGCAGAAGATACGAATTTTTACTCAAAACCAACAACGTATCATCAGCAACTGCCACTCGACGGTGACAAAAATTTTGAGGATGTATTGAGAGAAAAATTAAGAACGCAAGATCACGTCGTGCTAAGTGATCTTGGTTTTGGAGTTGGATTTGCGGATCTTCAATTAAGTAACAAAGCGCCGTTTGATGAAGCATTGGCAAGCGAAAAACTAACAATGACTGCTGTAGGAAATCCAAATTATTCTCAGCATCCATTCCCTGATCCATCCCGAAATAATTTCTGGATTGATGAGCCTACCTATAATGCGCTTGTGGATAAGGGGATACATATAGATGGGAGAGATATTTTGGAAGTTTTACGTACAAGTCCTGACAACAGTGTTGATGTATTTGTTTCTGTATTAACATTTAACTGGATAAATTATCCTAAATGGGAACTCCTCAAAGAGATTGACAGGATTTTAAAACCAGGTGGCGTTGCATTATTGAGCGATATCCCGTTGGTTTTTTCAAAGGGTGGTGATAGTCCGTACGATTCTGATCGTAGTGTGTCTGTTAATGCGATAATGAAAAGTTTAGGAATATCTTTATATCAAACGAATAGAGGGGTTGTTTTAGTAAAATCAGGGAATTTCGACAAAGTTGAATCACTTGGTGTATACGGCGATACATTAATTCGAGTAGCGCCGCAGGTTGAACAACTTCAACAGAAGTCTGAGATAAATCTGACTGATTGTCTCACCTATAACCTCCTCATCCCTCGTGTGTATGCGGATTCGGGAGTGTCGGGGCAGGTGACAAGTTGTCCCTGGTTTTTCCAAAAACCATTAAACATTATTTCTAACCAGCAAATGAGAGGGGAGATGGAGAGAGACGCTCAAAGGATATTTGCGGGGTTGTAGAGAATTAGAATAGCATACTAAACCAAATTTTGGTATTGTATGAATTTGAGCGCACTGAGTGAAGCTCGAGCGGTCCGTGTGTTTTACTCCGACTGGTCAGTTGAAGAGATGGTCTTCCATTTCATACGGTCAGTCTTTCCCTGTTTCCGGTTATAGAATTCATTTCTGGTCGCAAGGAAAAATATAAGATCGTGATCTCCATAATAGTTTTCAAGGAGCGACTGGAGGAGTCGTTTCAAATAGATAATAATGGCGTGATTGGGACATAACATGTACACGTGGAGCGCCTGTATTGTGTCATTCTCCCACTGTTCTTCATCGAGCGTGTCGAATATATGTTTCATCTTGTAGCGCAGAAGCAAGCGGGGAATATAAGCATCGAGAACAAACAGAAGACCATGCGTTATTCCTTTCACTGTTTTTTTCCGTAGATACGCATCGGGTTTTATTTTTCCCAACAGGATAAATGAGGGAAAATAGGCAGGTGTGAAAAACTGAAGTCTATTCATGGGGATTTTTTCTTCCGTGTCTCCAGTGTCTGAAGTAAGCTCATGCACAAGCGAGTCAATAATGGGAATACCAGTTGTTTTACCCTTTTGTGGGGACGTAGAAGCACTCTTGGAGTCTTGGAGTGGAGGAAACAGCGTCAGATACCAATCAGTGATGATTTGGCACCGAATCCGAAAGGATTTTGATACCTTCGAATCCCTGGCAATACGCTTTAGGTAGGCCGGAAAATAGTAGGAATATACATGACGCATATACCGTCTGCCTTTGACTGAAAGATTAAATACAGCAGGTTTGGTAAGTGTTCCATAGATAGGGATAAAGTTCCGTTCGATATACTCTTTCTCCACTAAATCTTTTAACCAGCTGTTGATTCTCCTGTGATCTCTATGGTCTAAAAATTGTTGGATCTGTTTACTATTTATGAATCGGAATGTGTATAACAGTACGATGATGATATGTTCTTTTTTCGTTATGACTTTTTTTGCCATATGGTTGTATTTATCTTTTTTTTGTTTCTGTTTTATTCTATTTGTTATATTTTTGTATTATTATTTATTCATGCTATGTATTCATTTTTGTATTTCTCTTTTTATTTTTCGGCTTTCCATTTTTTATTGATTTATATTTCTGTGATATATGCCAGGGACCCCACCCTCTCTATATCTAAAGGATAATACAACACAATTTATCTATAATCAAGGCTAAATATATGAAATAATTGTCCCAGAAGGGTGGGACAAAAATAACTGATTGCTCATACAAATACGGTAATACATATTTACCTATTTATTGTCACAAAATTGTCCCATCAGAAAAGTATTGGTAACGTATAGGTTTAGAAAAATAATAAAATATAACAGAGAGAAGTAATAATCTTACATTGAGTCAACGAGGTTGCGAGAACTTTTATACCAGAGGAATCAATTTTTCTTTTAATGTCGGTAGTTCATTTTTTATCACATCCCAAACGAGCGTATAATCGACACCGAAATAATGATGAATGAGTTTGTCCCGAAGACCTGCAAATGATTTCCAGTTAATTTCCGTATGCGATGATTTGTAATCATCCGGAATATTTTTTACTGCTTCACCGATTATTTCAAGACTTCGTGCAAATGCCCGCTCACGAACTTCATCGCGCATAAATTGATCTTCAGAAAGCGTTGCGGTCTGATTAGAAAGAAACGTGATTTCGTCTACAATTATGATGGATATACTCAACCGCTGATTTTGACATAGATAATATCCTTTTCTATATGGGGTTTTATATACTGACTTAGACCTTGTGGAGTGACTGAATCGATTGGTCGGTTAAGTAGAGTTTCAAGAAACGTTGTACTGGCGAAAAAATTTTTGTAGTTTTTTTTTGCAGGATCAAAATCTAACAAAAGATCAATATCGCTTGACGCGGAATCTTCATTTCGGGCAGTTGATCCAAAAATACCGATTCTTATAAGACCAAATTCTTGAAGTTGTTGTCTATTTGATTGGAGCGTTTGTGTGATAGATTGGAGTGTCATGACTTTAGTATATCATTATTTACTCATTTTCTTTCTGAATCTGAAATAGAAATACCCCCCAACGATGAGGGCTCCAATCGCAAGCCACAAAAGTGCAGTTTTGAGTATTGAATGCTCGTAGGCAACAGTAATTGTATGGGTTCCGGCAGAGACGGGAATACCGATAAAGAAGGGGAATACGATAATGGGCTTCACTTGTTTTCCATCAATCCACGCATGCCAATCAGGATGAAATGTTTGTTTTAAAATCACCATACATTCCGTACAATTTTGGCCTACTTGAACTTTTGTTTTAAAGATCATATCCGTATCGTCAACTTCGGGGCCAAGTAACGTTACATTATCATATTGGGATTTATCCATAGTCTTGAGTTGTTCAAGCGACGCTACCCCCGGAGGTAAATAGACAGGAGGTTCATTAAAGAGACTATGTGTTTTTCCATCCGGCGTTAGGTAATCCGCCTCATCCGTCATCTTGAAGTTTGGAATTCCTGTGGCGTGGGGGTAGCTTTTATCATACGTCAACTCTGGGAACAAGCCGTTTTTAGAAGCATCCGATTGGATCCAAAGATGCACAAGATTTACAAAATTTAATTTTGTTATGCCAATTGTTGTTGTCCGAACGCCCGTCGTAAAATATCCGGTAGTTGGTACTTCGTAGAGTTTCCAAGTTGGTGATTCGTCAATTTGTTTCCAAAATGGTTGAGGCGTCTGATCCGGAGGAGCCACTGCCCAATGCATATTGTAGAGATCGTAATCTTTTTGTAGGTTTTCGCTGAAAAATTGTTCGGTATCGGAGTCCATAGACCAAGTCTCGGGTAACCACAATGTGGTAGGGAGTCCGAATGTTGACAGTTGCATGAAATAGGGTGTTTCGGCAACTCTGAAGTTTTTGCCATAACCCCCGCCGCGACCTGCGAAAATACGTGCCGGTTGGAGACTTCGTAATTTAGCAAATAACGCTTGTTCATCAGTATATACTGCTGCGTGGTTTGTATTAGCTCTTTGAATGAGAAAATTATTTGTTGCATTGTATGTGATACTCCATTGAAGGACAGGAGGAAGAAGGAGTGCAGTGAGAAGTGCATAGGCGAATATAATTACAATTGACTGTTTCAGATGAAATTTATTGGAAACATATTGCGAAATACCCGTTGCAATCCAGGCGAACCCAATCGGTGCAAGCAGCATGCCGGCCATATGAACACCCACGATAAACCGTGATAAATGGAAGTCTTTCATTCCGGGGATTATATCGATAAGTGACCCCCACGTTGTCCGGCCGAAATAGAATAATAACCAAAAAATAAACAAAAAGGACAAGGGAGATAAATCGCGAATCGACGGAACAGTATTTTTTATGTTATTTTTATTTTCCTGATTTTTGATTTTTAATAAAGCAACAATCATTCCTAAGATGAGAAGATAGGTAATAATGGGTAACCGTCCAAAATCAAACAAATCACCGTCAAACAGTCGGATCATGGTTGCTTTTACACCGTAAGAGTTAAATTTCCACACCGGATCCCAGAAAGAAATATTATGGTAGTCGCCGAAAAGAAACGTCGGTACGATCCAGTAACTTAATAAGAATATTGAAATTCCAGCGACGAGCATTAACCGAACAAATTGATCTTGAGCGGATTGCCAAACGTCACGAAGTGATTCTTGTCGAAGAAACTTCATAATTGGTTCGGCAACCGCTAAAAATCCCAGTGAAATCATGGCGATCATGCCGATACCCAGATGACCTGCGGTGGTTGCAACGGTAAAGAATACAGCAGGTGATAGCGGGCTAGAAATAAGAGATAAGAAACTTTTTTTCCAATTTTTTTTCACATTTCGGGTTTCTTGAGGCATATCCCATGTGAAGAATTTATATGAATAGGCAATCGAAAGAGGAAACCACGTCATGGCAAAGAGTTGGCTGGAAAGCCCGTATCCGCGCCATAAAAATGATGACGGATCAAGTCCATACAACCCATCAGTTGATAAATTCATGGAAAATAATGCTCCAATACCCGCAGTGAGCCATGGTAATCCCATGACACGTAGCGCTAAAAATACTGATATGGGGAAAAGACACAACAATAAATAAATAACAATGTGGTAGTAATGAAATAGCGAGAGCGTTGGAGTGAATAGTTTGATGATCCGCCAACTACCAACAATGAGAATCTGCGGCACGTGAGAATAGTAGTAGGGGAGATTAAACCCGTCAGCCCAGTTGGGCACCCAGTGGTCGGCTAAATACAAAAAGTGGCAAACCGGAAAGGTAACAATTCCTCCAATGGATGAGGAACATTGTTTGGTAGCAAAATCCCACATGGTGTTTGTGCGGTCAACGAGCCCGAATTGGAATGCATTGTCGTTTGGATCAACCGTTGCGGTAGGCTCTAATTTGTAGAGCCACAAGTTAAATCCAACGGCAAAAACTAACATTAAAATGCCTAATATTTTTTCTATATTTAATTTTTTCATGGTAGTAAATATGTATTTAACCAATCCGCATGATCGTCTGTGTTTCCGTTACCGCCGTCATTAATAACGAGCTCCAGAGTTTTCACTCCAGTTAAAGATACATCCGCATGGCGCGGCAGATCATATCGTTTCATAACGGGTGATGCAAACAGTAGTTTACCATCACCATATACCGTAAACTGAACACTTCCCTGCGGGCCGCCGTTTGTATCTATACCGAAATCAGTTGTTAACTTGGTGAAGTGTCTGTTGATATCAAACACCTCACGTGATGGTGCGTGTGTGCCAATTCCATGCCGGTAAAAAGCGTATTGATCTGAAAGTGCGCCCCATTTGTCGAATCCAAAACTTGCCAAAACAGGCATATCAACCTGTCGTTGGCCATAGCCTGTAACACTAATCGTTGGCGTTAGTTTGGTTATTGCGACGGGTTTTTTAAGAATCAGGGCGCTATTGGATAGAAGGAGTAATCCTACAAACGCACCCACCCAAACGATAAATAAGGTAGAAGTGATATGCCGTCGTACTACGTAGAGAAAAAAGAAGAACAGTCCAATTTGGATATAGGAGGCTACTATAGTAATAGAAGGGATATTAAGAAAATTTAAAAATAGAATGCCGTTTTTTGGATAATTTTGGATCATGGCGTTGTGCATATTGTAGAAATATATAAGGCAGAAGACTCCATATCCAACTAAAAATTGTTTAAAAATTTTGCTTTCAAAGATAGTGCTTAGCCGTTTGGCGTCGACTACGGCGAAGAAAAATGGCGCCCAGATCATGAGAAAGACGGCTATTGGGAATGCATACCGGTCATGGGATTCAGTTTGAAAAAGGAAAAAAGCCCCTGCCGCGATGATTAAACCGGTTAAATATCTGAATATTACTTCACGGGATAAGACCGGATTATCCTTAGGGAATTTTGATTTGAGCATAGTTAGGATTGCCAGTAAGTATGTTGCCGAGAAAAGATAGAGGCCCGTGTTTTTTGCGCTCGTGATGCCGATTGCGAGGACTTTATCCGAATTAGGCATGCCATGAGCTCCTGAAAAAATCCACCATACGTTATACGCGTTTAACGATAGCCAAGGGAAGTAATCGTAGTTACCGGTAAGATCTCCTACAACTCGCGTCATGTTGCGTGACAGAACGAACTCTATGTTGAGTCCGAAAAACGCCACCAACGCGCCACCTATGGCCTGAAGAAGCCCTTCAAGACCTAGGTATTGCCAAATGAACAAGAAAAATACCGGTCCGTAAATCATATTTTGGAGTTTGGTCATCATGGCGATCATATAAATGACGCCTGCAATAAATGGTTTACGTTTCCATACGAAACAATTGGCGATTAAAAAAAGAAGTATGCCAACGCTATCAACTTGCCCCCACAACGCGCCATCAAACAGAGACAGCGGATTAAAAAGATAGAAAAGTCCGAATAGTGTATACAGAAGTGGTGGAATATCTGGAAAACCGATTTTTTTGGCGTTTTTTCCAATCCATACGAAGACGCCAAAAATGCCGAAGTCCGCAATTATGGGAAATGATTTAGCGATTGCTAAAAATATCACGTTGGTGTTACTCCAAAATTCATTAAAGTTATGAGGGTCTGCGAAAAAGCTGTAGATATCAGCCATAAGCCCTAGGATATAGGCAAACGGAGTTGGGTAATTGTAATTTGTTAAGGGTAAACCTTTAACTATTCCGAAGTCTCGTACCGCGAGTCCCCAGGACTTCCAGAATGTTATATCAGCTTCAAATCCGGGATTTGGTATGAGGATGAGGCGTAGTAACAAGGCAAAACCGAGAAGAATTTTAAGATTGTCTCCTGTTTTAATAAACGTAATTACCTTTTTCATACGATCTTCCCATTGTAGCAAAATTTTACTTATTGATCCCAGTCACTTTGTATAATATCGCGTACATATTTTGATAGACGATTGTAAGACCAGGCAGGTTGACGGGTGCCCATGCATAGGTCAGAATATAGGAGATATGATTCTTTTTTAGCCAGTCTATACGCATTTGAGGTAGATCCTGTGCGTTAAAAAATTGTATTTCTTCTGCATTTTTCCGAGCATAATCTATCGTTGAAAATTCATCCGTTACAAACACATGTTTTCCGGTGAAAGCCGGGAACGATTGGTCTAAATTTATGGTCACCAAGACCGTGTCGTTTGCCCCAACAATGTTGCTGGCAGCGTCATACGCAAGTTTTGCCCCAAGAGGCAAGTATCCATTAATATCCTGCGGTTCAGTATAATGGGTTCGTTCAACAATATGTTCGATTGTTACAGGAATGGTAATAGCAATGACTAAAAACGCGCAAAACCATGTTGCAACTTTCCGCTGATTCGTTAAGAATTTTCCAGTAATCAGCCAAAAGAGTTCGGTACTTATATATGCGAATGTCAGCGTTGGGATTACCGAAAGGAATCGATTATTCGATAAACCTACCATGGACGGGATGGGAGAGAAAAAAAGACCTATGGAGAATACTGAATAGCAGAGAAGCAAAACTGATGGCACAGTGAGTTCCCGGATAAATAGAAGTCCGATTAAGGCAGTAATCATAATGGGACCATTGAGCGTGATAAATTCAGTGAATGGAATTCTGGTTTGTTGCATGCTTTCCCAAAGCGCAGTTGTTGAAAATGGAGGTTGAGTAGAAAGATACTTCAGATATACTGCTCCGGGCAGTCCGGTTGCGAAAAAAACGATTGACGGAATGCAAATGAATGCAATTTCGGGAACCCACTCATGAGTTTTTTCATTTTTATATTTTTGTATCCAGGCAAAAATTCCTCCAAGACCTAAAACACCGCAAACGAGCGCCCATTGGACTGGTTGGGAGCTAGATAGAAAAAATCCTGATAGCGCAAGAACAACAAGTGATAATCGGTCACGCCGCCTCCAATAGAGGGTGGCAGAAACAAATGCGGCCATGATTGCAGCTTGAATTAACAACTGGTGTGGTACGTTCGTTAAACGGATGAGCGGTTGGCCCCAATTTTCATAGGGATAATAATAAGAGAAGATCCATGATCCGTGATTTTGATAAATTTTTGGGAATGCGTTACTGATGATAAAAAGAACAAAGGCCAGAAGTCGTAAAGAATTATTCTTGGGAAAGAGTAATTTCATGACAAAATAGGCAGTAATAAGATATGCGACGCTACTTGCAACAACCATGAATTGATATGTGATTTGCGGGGAAAGATGGAGAATCCATCCCAAATGTCCACCTAACACATATATCCAGTTTAAGAATTTAAGCTGGATGGTCTCACCGGATTTTAGATTGGAGGCCAACAACCAATGATATTTTCCCTGGATTATATAGCCTAAATAGTCAAGATAATCCATCGGATAATGAACGGCGCCTGTGAATACGGTATATTGGGGAGTTTTTGCAAGGAGCACGAAATAGCTGCTGATATTAACGAATGTTGTAACGGCAATGATGCCAAGAATAATGAGATTCATAACGCGAATTTGTACTTATTTTTTCCACGAAACACTATCGATAATGAGGTTAAAGACGGAGGTGTCAAGAACGCCGCTGGCAAGATGAATCACGTCCGCGGGATTAGGTGTTTCAAAGAAAACATCTTCATTGGGGCTAAGTCCTGAGGCTGTTGTGTATCGCGCACGATAGCCTTTGAGATTATTGCTATTGGTAAATTCAGTGATTGAGGAAACACCGGTCAGTCCGAATTGTTTCCACCAATTCTCAACATACCCGCGTTTGGATACGGTTATATACTGTTTTAAATTATCAGTGCGGTTTAAATTATCAACACCGATAAGAACATTTTGATCCGGCGGAGCATTGTTCCAGTCAATTGCGTAAATATCAAATTGATCGTTGGGAAATGTAACGAGTTTTAACGTTTTCGGGGCCTGAAAAGTATAGGGGTAAATGCGACCAAAGATGCTTACCCAAGTCGCGTTATTGGGGGCCGTAAATTTTCCGGCATTGCTTATCGGCTGCGGAGCGTTGTTTGTTACAGGAGCTACAGGGGCCTGCGTTGGGGTTTGTGTAGGGCCTAAATATGTGCCCCCAGCAGGTAATACGATTGTGCTTTTAAATGATAGGTTATGTTGGAGAATAATAAGGGCAATGATAACAATACTAATTCCTGCGGCGATAATTCCTGTATTTTTGAAAGCTACTGGATCTGGATTTTGTTCGTCCATAGAATTGGAGTTATTGTAGCATAAAAAAATAATCAATAAACAATGGGGTTGTCGGCGAAGTCTCTCCATAGTAGACTGTAGAGTATTACATTATGGATCGCCGGGTAACAAATATTGTTTGGGGACTGATTATTTTCTTCCTTCTTTTTTCTATGGCGCCGACGCTCTATGAGTGGAATGCGCGTGGACGAATTCACGACGATCGGTTTTTTGAACTCGTTCACAATTTTCCAACCGATTATAATCTCTACCTATCTAAAATTAGGCAGGGGAAAGAGGGCGCTTGGCTTGCGACGGAAAAATATACTTCCGAACCTCACGCGCCATCATTATCTCAGGAATTATATGTGCTCATCGGTCGTTTGGCTGATTTTTCTCATGTCCAAACGCCATATGTTTGGTTTGCGTATCATGTTGCGCGGGTGTTTTTTGGCGCACTCCTTTTATGGGTGATTTGGTGTGTATCCAAATGGGCTTTTCCTAAGTCTTGGAAATGGAGCATTGCCACATTTTTACTCATTGTGACCGCTTCAACGTGGCCGAAGTTTGAAACAGTTGCCGGAGTTCCCAGGCTTGGAGGATGGATGGGATGGTACACCATGTCTGACAGTCTTCAACGTACCACCTTTATGCCGCATGTAACCTTCGCACAGGCAATTTTGGTATTTATCATGTGGGTACTGGCTGGTGGGTTTATTACCAAAAAACTCCCCGGTAATTATATTTTTTTGGGAATTGTCGGACTCGTGTTAGGAATTATTTTTCCACCGGGACTGCTGTTTATTTATGGCGTTGTCGGATTGGTTGTAGTGGGGGAGCTTATTAGCCTTGTCATTCCAAAACAATCTAGGATCAAAAAATCAGATTCCCGCAATAAACAGGGGATGACAAACATAATAAAATGGTTTTTCCAGGATGGATTTGGCCGAATTGTATTCGGTGTTGTCAGCGGCCCATCGCTCATATATTTTATGCTTCTTTTACAGCAATATCCGTGGAAACGGCTTGCGGAGTTTGATGTTCTTCACCCGACAAAATTTTCGTATATTGAATATTTTATGGCTATGGGTCCAACGTTGCCGCTTGCGATTTTAGGGATACTTCTTCTTATTGCATTGAAGAAATGGGATGTTCTGTCGCGTTTTCGTGTATTTATTACCTGGATTGGCGCTTGGCTCTTTTTTATATTTTTATTTAACTACATTCCGCAACAATCACCAACCCGGTTTACCCAAATGGAAACGAATGTACCTTTGGGTATCTTTACCGCGTACCTGTTCTATGAACTTGCCACTATCGTTAAAAAATATATTCCAAATAAAAAAACGTCTATTACTGCGTATTATTCCGTGATAATTATTCCGTGTATCGTCATTTTCTTTGGTCTAGGAACAATGTCTTCAACCTATATGTGGTTGCAGGATTTTGTGGATCATAAATTGAGGGCAACCATTCCGCTTGTCCCATCGGGTGCTGAGGTCATGTATCCTATGAGGGACATCATAGATGGTCTTACTTGGCTTCAAATTTATACACCTAGAAAAGATGTTGTATTAACAGGGATGACAACTGGAAACTATACGCCAGTGTATGCAGGGAACACTGCGTATGTGGGTCACGCAAACACCGTAAATTTGGAAGATAAACTAGCGATTGTTGATAATTTTTACCAAAAACATTTATCTATTGACGAAGAAATGACGTGGTTAAAGGCAAATATAAACTACGTATTTTACGGACCTGAAGAAATGGCAATTTCCGGTGGAGTTGACGATCTAAGAACCCTATACCCGGATCTTATCGAAGTCTTCAAAAATCCTTCAGTGCAGATTTATAGAGTACCGTAATAAGAATTACGGATTCCTTGTCATGAGTTCGTTGTCGCCGGGAACGCGGGTATAATGACTTGTGATATATACTTGGGCGTTTTGTGGAAGTCGTACCATCGTATAGTCGTCAAGAATAAGATGCTTAAGTTGATGTTTTTCCAGTGTATCCGGAATTGACGGGAGTCTAGCGAAAACAGAGGCCGGGATATTGCCAATGTAATACCCGTAGGGGACGGGGTACACGGATGGGCGAAAAAGATAGCCAGGGAAAATCGGTTCGTTTTCCGGTATTTGACTCCATCTGGTTTCACTTTCAGCGATAATAGCCGGATTTTTTATCGTACCCCTTCCTATGTTAAATGAAATGCTTTTTGTGGTAAGAACGGTAAAACTTATGAATAAAATACAACTGGTAATAAAGAATCCTGCGAAATTTTTGTTACACGCCGTTAAAATTGCATCAAAAGCAACGGCTCCAAATAACGCATAGAGCCAGTTAAGCATGAGGTAATGTTGTAAGAAGACCGACGGAACGTTAAATATAACGATCTCCTGAACGATCAAGAGAATACAGCAAATGGCTTTAAGAGTTCCAAAAATTGGTTTTTCCTTATGGGTTAGGAGATTATGTATAACATGGAAGCATCCGGCTGCCCCTAACATAGGAAGGATCCATTCATATACCAATGAAACAGGTGTTCCCATCGAACCGAATATCCATGCATTGTCTGATTTGTTATATGCCCCAAAGGGGACGGGATATTCAAATACTTGATATGCGGCCCGTGTTTCAACGATGATCTGCTGTATCATCTCCGGAAGTGCTCCGACTATAAGGCCATACAATGCAAAAAGAACAATCGGTAGTAAGAACGCAATAGTCATGCCGATAAGGGTGCGAAATTTTTTCTCCCGGATTTCTATAAAAAGAATTGGAATAGCAACAGCAACGAGCATGGGGACAACTTTCATAAATATTACCAATGATAAACCGAAGAGGAACGCAGAGACATATTTCCATTTATTTGATTGTTTGACATATCCCACAGCAAGAGCGGCAAGCGCGATGCTTGCTACCGTCATCATGAAATTGTCCGGTCGGATTTGCATGCCGGAGAAAACTAAAAATGGATCCAGAAGAAATAATGGAAGAAAAAATAATGCAGATCGTTTCGACCAAACAGTTTTAATAAAAATATACATGGCAATCATCCGGATAACAAGGAGAATAATCATGATAAATCGGGTGAATGTAATCGTTTTAAATGTGAATCCGAAAATCATAAACGCAGGTGCGATGAGCCATTCGAAAAGCGGTGTGTAAAAAGAGTTGTAAATATCTCTGTATGGAACATATCCGTGTAAGTAGAGATATACAAGATTTGCATGATGAAGTTCATCAGAGTCAAATTGGTAACCGTAGCCGCTTTGAAAGACTGAAATAAGCAGTCGAATTCCCAGAATAAAGCTTGCAAGAATAATTCCGATGAAAAATATCTTCTTAAGAAGTAATAGGAGACGTTTTACCTTCATAGAGAGAGTTTGCTTTTCGTACATTTCATAATATCATACGGCATGTTCCTGCATGCGTTTGACTTTCAGTTTTGTGACGATTGATGAAAGAGCGATCGGAATAAATAGGGCATAGAATGGATACAGAGGGATTAAAAATCTTCCCTCTTTTATTTCCAAAGCTGCCTGTGAAATATAAAGACTCAAAAAGATAACCACAAGAATTTTGAGATATCGTTCTTTTTTAAAAAACGCTATCCCGGCGCCTATAAATGTTAAAAATACACATACTAATCCCGCAAGTGGTTGGGTAGAGCTACTGAGGGTGATAAACTTTGCCCAACCTGTTTGTATTGGACAAATACGGATGCGCGGCTGACACATTATTGGATTCCATGGTACTAAACAGCCGGTAGGATCGCAGGTAGCATATATATGAAGTGATTCTTTTTTATAATATGGTACTTGGGTTGGCAGGATAAATATATTCGTTATTACATGCCAACCATAGGAGAGCGGATGATATCGAATTCCTGCAAAAGCAATTTGTCCGTACCATGAATCAATTTTCCATTCCGGTAATCGTTTATCAACAGCAAAATAATCTTGATTTACCCACCAAGGTTCCCAAAACGCATCTTTTGACGGAAAATACTTTTCAAAAGTTTTGACAATTGGAAGCGTTGAAGGGGGGAGTAGATGGGCATCGTAAATGACGTTATTGTACAAATGCCTTCCTTGGACGACGGAAAGGGACACGACATTATTTGTGCGGTAGTTAAAAAGAATCCACCAAATAATAAGTGCCGCACTTGCGGCGATACAACAATATTCGATTATTCTTTTCGGAATATAGAAAAAACAAAGAATAATACTTGTAATGATTAAAAGTCCGTATGCATACCGGGTAAGTGTTGCAATCGTTGCAAGAAGCATAAGGGTGGATGGATTTGCCCACCAACTAGGTCGTTTTACGGCAAAATAGAGAATAAATATATAGAGAGCGACCCAAAATTGAGTGAGTGTTTCAGACATAATAAGTGTTCCATAAATAAGATTAAACGGCAAAAAAATAAATACGACAGATCCGACAATTGACCATTTCTGACTTATAATTTCGCGAAGAACAATATACATCAGGAATCCGCTGGCAAGGATCATAAGAAGCTGAAGAAATGACAGGTTTGGTGCGAATGATCCGAAGAGTCCGTACACAGGACCGAACAATGTTTGCGGTTTATTCCAGTTAAACGGAGCAACCCATCCGATCCGTCCAGTTCTCAAATAGCCTGCGAGAATAAAATATAAATACGAATCAGGCGTATCCATCTCCCCAACGGTTACAGAAAGAAAAAACGCAAGAGGAATTCCCACAAGAAATAACCAAAACGGAAAATGAGTATTAATATTTTTTTTCATACCATGCTGTGACGACATGCATTATAATATACCAAAATTCAACCAACTGTTACGGTTCTAGTCATTGTCCACAATGAAGAGAATATAGCTACTGAGTAGTTTTAAATGAAAATATTGTAACGGTGGCTGTCTGAAAAACGGGTTTTAACACATTAGGATAAAATGGGCTTTTTGTTGTGACCGCCTGTTCATCGGGACCGTAAAAGACATAGGAAATGTCACTTGATGTGAGAAATTGTTTTGCTTCCGCCTCCGTCATTGTTCCGCTGAAAAATGAAATAGTATTTGCCCGTCTTTGTATCCAATCCGGAAATCCGTGTGTTCCTCCTATGTACACTCGAACATTAGCAAAACCAGGTAGCATTTCACCGAAAAATTCACGCACCATAATACCACTATTCTGCGGGATGGTTCGTAAAAATTGCATACCATCCCATGTGGAAGTCACCGGATATGCATGAGGGTTCATATCGTTTTGATAGAGAATAAATGAATGTAGGTATACATAGGTGAGTAACATTGAAAACCCTATGGTAATTCCGACTACCACCACAAGGATTGTTTTTCGGGCTTTTTCCCAAGGTAAGAAGTGTAACGCTTCAGAGAGTCCGATCGCAGAAAGAATTCCTGCGGATATATACATCGGGGCAATAATAATACGAAAATTGGCAACAGGAAAAAAAGAAAGCGTGCTTAAGGGAATTCCTATGAACGGTGTTAAGACCCACGCAATTAGTAGAATGACAGTAAGACGTAAGCGAGATGACCAATGGTTCCATACGAACGGTAGGACAATAAAAAAAAGCAATAAGAAAGGAAGATAGAGAAGTAATGATGTAAGATATTGTTGGATGATGGTTCCATTTGTAACCCAGAATTTTTCATTCAACGTATAGTGCGACCACGGTGAACCGGCTTGTGAAAACGCTATTTCTGTTTGTATACCTGATATCGCTGCAGCGGCAAACGCTGTTACTATTGGAAGGAAACTATTTTTTATTTTTCCGGTTATAAGTGCCCAAACAAGAAATACCGGATATGGAAGAAGCCATAGGGTGACAACAATAGACGGAACACACCAGATACTTATGCAGGTCGTTACGAAAATTCCGAGTAAACTAAGTGCACTGGGTTTGTAATACGCTTTCATTACTAAGATGACTGAGGCAAACCCGGCTGCCTCGGCCCAAACGTGATGAGCAAGATCGAAATGCCGAAATAGTAGAATAAAATCGTTAATCGCCGGAGTCCATGAAGAAAGATTAGTAAATTGTCCGAAGTAGTTTGGAAATGGCCCCAGTTCCAGTGTTAAGGCGAAAAGTGTGGCGAGATAGTGGACGGATTTCGGCAAGAATCGAGTAATCAGTATATACGTGACGGCAAAAAGTGTTCCAGCTCCCGCAATTTGTGACAGGAAATACATCATCGTCGGACTCATGTGAAATAGCGCAGCGAGCTTTCCGGTAGTAACGAAAAACCATTGGCCTTGCAGCCAATTTTGAGGGGCTGTCGTATGTGTGTCTTTTATACCCCACGCGCCGTCTTTTGCTTGCAGGATCATATTTGGATAAAAGAATATGGGGAAAAAATAATTTTTACTGAATTGGGTATACGTGTGTCCGGGAGGAGTAATCGTGTAGGGGCGGAACGTTACAAAGCAAAAAATACTTAGCTGCAATAAAAAAAGGATGACGATAAGTTTAAGAGCCGTCATAGTGGATATTATATCGTACTTGCCAACGACTCGACGTGTGTCACTAACGTTCTTTGTTATAACGGTAGTGTTTTCACCTTATAGATTGTCACCTCGGGATTAATGTAGATAGGTTCCAGAAGATCTGGATAAAATGTTTTTGTTTTGAGAGCTGTTTTTTCTTCAGGTCCGTAGAATACGTATGTAATTTTGTTGTCAGTGAATAATTTTCGGATATCCTGCATTGACATTTCTCCGGTGTAAAAGACATATGACAGTCCGCGTCGGGGAATCCAGTCTGTATCGCCGTAAGGATTTCCCTGATACACGCGAATAGGAAGAAATGCTGGTAAAATATCTCCCACTCTTGGACAAACCATGATATGGCTCCATGGAGGAATTTTTTTGAGAGCCATGATACCGTTCCACAAATCAAAGGTTGGATAGACGGTCCAGCTATTTCCTAAGTTAAACACAGCAGTATCTTCATCTTGTATCATTTGCCGAAAATAGTTTGTTGATAGAATAAGTGAGACTCCGAGGACAAGTAAAAATAAACCGGTGACAAAGATTTTTGCAGGACGCCGAAAAAAATCCAGTTGGCCGACGGCATAAAAGATGAGTGTTGCAAGGATTCCGATCGGAACTTGTGAAAGATCCATTCCAATCCTACCGTTCACAAGCGGAATCTGTGGTATCGCGGAGAGATAGATAAGCCCAACGGGCAATACGCTCCAACATAAGACAAGAAAAAATGTCTGACGCATGGCGTTCGACCATTTTTTCCAAGTAAACAGGACAAGAATTATGAGTACTGTGACAAACGGATAAAAGAGCCCGAACGATTGAACAAATTGGCTCAATATAAGGTCGTTTGTCCACCAGGTTTTTTCAGAACCGAAAAAGTTGTTCCACGGGGGACCCAAAGAAAATTGTACGTTAATAGACAAACCGGTTAAAACGATGACCATGGTTGAAAGAGCGATGGGGAGAAATGTCCGTTTAAGTGTTTTGGTTATCGTGGCGTAAACCAACCATGGTAAAAATAGACAGGTAATAAGAATAATAAAATATGTGGGATTGGTTAACGTACCCGCCACGGATAAAAAAAGGATCATAATCGGACCGATCCGTGAAGCATGTTTCACTTCACGAAGGATCATGCAAACGAGCGCAAGACCCAAGGCTTCCGCCCAGAGGTGATGGGGGAGCCAGAATCGTCGGATGAGTAGATCCAACTCCGGATGAGCGGCCGTCCATTGCCATATAGGGGTATGGGTGATATTTGCCCACATGGGTCCGGTGTCAAACACCATGGTAAATATCATTGCGGGAATTTGCAGACTGACAGGTAATAATATCGTAATAAGCCAATAGGTTGCGACGAGAATTGCAACTCCGCCCATCGTGCGTGTTATTTCGTATATTGTGATTGGATCAATATTAAAAATTGCGGCAAATTTACCTGCGACTATATAAATTTCGTACACAAAGATCTTTGGGGTCCAAAGTGTTGTATATGAGTACGTGAATCTCCATGAACCAAGCTTCGATTGCCGTATGACATCAGGATAATATGTATCTGCATTTTGTATTGCATGAACATGTCCCGGCGGGGTAATCCAATCGGTTCGTTGTTGAAGAAAAAGATGTAGCCCGAGCTGTATAAACAAAATTAGGAAAAATACGATCAGTATTTTTTGCCTGCTGCCGATTATTTTTTTAGTAAAAGGAACCATAAGTATTCTTGTATTAATATACACAATTTTTCTTCTTAAGATTAGGCTGTATTATTTTTTTCTCACGATATTATTAATTTGTTATTATATTTCAAAAACCAAGAACAAATACAGATGTTAGAAAAAAAGATATCTTCCATATGGTATTATTGTATTTCGGTCTTGAGGGATAAAATTAAGATAAGAATTTATTTTCATGGACGAACTTTATAGATTGTAACTTCGGGATTAGTGTAGATCGGATCAAGTAAATCAGGATAAAACGAATCCGTTTTGAGCGCTGTTTTTTCTTCAGGCCCGTAATATACGTATGTGATATTGTTGTCAGTGAATAATTTTCGGATATCCTGCAGTGACATTTCACCGGTGTAAAAGACATATGACAGGCCCCGAAGGTAACTCCAATCTGGACCGCCGTTTGACCCTTGATAGACATGGACAGGAACATACGTGGGCAGAATAGTGGCTATTCTTGGATTTTCCAATATGTGGCTTCCGGTTGGAATATTTTTTAACGCTATGATGCTATTCCAGATGTTCATGGTTGGATATTCGATCCAGCTATCACCGGCGTTTGAGACTTCAGTATTTTGATTTTGTATTGTTTGTTTGAAGTAGATGACTGAGAGTAATAACGATACCCCAATACTCAGAAGGAAAAAACCGTACAGAATAAATTTTACTGGACGTTTGAACCAACGCAGATGTTCAGCTGCATAGAAAACAAGTGTTGCAAGAATTCCCGCAGGTACGGTTGACAGATCGGTTGCTATTCTTCCGTTCGAGAGCGGTATCCACGGCACGGCAGCAAGCAAGATAAGACCGAAAGGTAAAACGCTCCAGCAAAATGCGAGCACGAAAATACGCCGCATCATCGGTGACCACTTATTCCAGGTAAAGGGAATCAAAACCAGAAGCAAGGCAATAAAGGGATAAAAAAGACTGAAAGATTGGATAAATGGAATGAGTATGGAATTAGTGGTCCACCAGGTTTTTTCTGTAGAAGTGAATATGTTCCATGGAGGCCCTGCAGAAAATTGTAATTCGGTAAATAAAGAAGCGCACCCAATTCCCGCCGTAGCAAACGCAATAGGTAAAAAGGTTTTTTTGAGGGATTTGGTAACGAGGGCATACCCAAGCCAAGGGAGAAAGACACACGGAACAAGAATTACTCCAAAGGTTGGACTTGTGAGCGACGATGATATAGCTAAAAAAATAATAAGAAGCGGACCTAACCGTGAGGGTTTTTGTATATTTCGGATAATGACACACAGGAGAGCAAGACCAAGAGCCTCTCCCCAGAGATGATGGGGGAGATAAAAATGCCGATCAAGAAGTGATGGAACAAACCAAGGAGTCATCCATTGCCAGATAGGAGTATGGGTAAGGTTGTCCCATGTGGGACCAGTTTCCAATAGCATGGTAAATATCATGGCGGGCACCTGAAGCGCTAAAGGGAACAACAAAATAATGAGCCAATACGTCGTTATCAGAATTGCAATACCACCTGTGATACGTGTTATTTCATACATGACGACTGGATCAATATGAGAGAGCGCAGCGATTTTTCCCGCGCCAATAAAGAAAAAGTATGAATAGATATTCGGTGTGGGAAGGGTAGTATAAGAGTATGAGAATGTGTTCGAGCCGAGCATCGCTTGCCGCATGACGGCAGGATAAAAAGCATCAACAGCTGGAATAGTATGGACGTGTCCCGGAGGAGTAATCCAATTAGTTCGTTCATAGAGAAAAACACGCAACGCAACTTGCAAAAACAGTATTATCAGAAAAATAACAAATATGTTTTTTTTGCTTCCCATAATAGTTTTGAGCCGTGAAATCATAGATGTTTCCTATAAATATATACAATTTTCCAACCAATATACAATAAAATAACTAAGTTTAATAATACTATGTTTTCGCAAGATTTGTGTTTATAATTATACTTAAATCATGAAAAAAATCATCAAGAATCCGCGGTTTATCGTTCCAATTTTTCTTGCTTTGGGGATTCTCTATCGCGCAATTCTCATATATTGTTACCCGCAGCCGTTTATTAACGATCAGATAGCATATCACGATATGGCTATGGGGATTTTGACACACGGAATATTTGCGGCCCCATTCTATCCGTATGGATATCCAATGATCATAGCGATTTTATTTAAATTATTTGGGACAGATAATACACTTGTATGGACGCTCACACAGATATGCATGGATGCGGGTGTTGCAGTGTTTATATATTGGACGGCAAAAGATTTATTTGGTAAAACGGGTCCCGCGTTGGTTGCATTTTTTTTATATATCGTTAGCCCTTTTGTTGCAGCCTATACCGGAATGATGTTGACGGAGGTTTCAGCAGTTTTTGGAATGGCAATCTTTTTTATGGTATGGCATCGATTTTTTTTCACAAGCAAAGTGCGGTTTCTCATTCTCGCAGCGTTTCTCATGGGGTTTGTTCCTGAAATACGTCCCAGTTTTATCTTCTTTATGGTCGGAATATTTGGGGTCACGTTGTATCTCATTCGAAACAAGGGCATCAAATGGATGGGATGGGTAGCGGTTGTGGTAGCGTATCTTATCCCTATCTCGTACGCTCTAATCGGAAATTATACGTATTTCCATAAAATTTCACTGCTCAATGTGAATAGTCAGTTTGCAGGTGCGTTGGTCGTCAGTCAACTCTATGAAGGCCGGGTTATTCATGCTGACCGGCCGCATGTTTTTCCGGAACGAATGGGCGAGATTATCACCCTAGAAAATCAGGTACCGTATAACGCTGAACTGGTGAATCGTTTGGACAAAGAAGAACTACAAGAAGGGATCCAAATGGTTAAACGGGATCCGATACATTTTATTGTCGTAAGGTTCCAAAAAGCTTTTTACATTTGGGAAAAATATTATATTATTTACTATTCAGGGGATTTAACTCCGGTTGAAACAGCAATTACGTATGGTACTAACGCGTTATTGATAGTCAGTGCAATAGCCGGAATGATCCTGCTTGGGATAAGCCACATGAAATGGCATCAGCGTTTGTTTTTGTTTATGAGTATTGGTCTCATCCTTTCTACATCGATTGTGCATATGTTAACTGTAGCCGAAACGCGATATTCACTTCCGGCATATCCCATCCTATTTATTTTTTCCGGGTATTGTATTACCGAATTCTGGAATAAATATAGAACATGGAGAATTAGACGGTTTTACGGATTCGCATATCCCACCAAAGTCTCAAAAGCTCCTTGAACGTTTCGAACATCATGAGGATATTTGCTCCTTTGGGTGATCCGCCGGATCTCGGATAATAAGGAACAGGAATTTGGGCAAAGCGGTATCCTTTTTGCCATGCTTTGGAGATGACTTCGGGTTCAATGAGAGCACTTCTGGGAGTTGCCGTAATTAAAATGTTTTGGATGACTGTTTTGCGCCATAGAATGCTCGTGGAGATTTCGCGTAGCCGGACACCGTATAACAACCGGAAGATGATATGGAACACTTTGGAATTGAATCGGCGGTAGAAAGGTTCAGGATTGGTTATTCGGTACCCGACGACAACGTCGGCATGGTCAATTGGCGCAAGAAAAAGGCTCAAATCGTTTGGGTCTATTTGACCGTCAGCAGGAAGAAGAACAATATAGTCTTTCTTTGATTTTTTATAGCACGTCTTGATGGCTCCGGAGAATCCCAGATTTTTTGGGTGGTGAATGACAAAGACATGATGATTGTTTTTTGCAAGATTATCAGCAATTTTTCCTGTTCCGTCAGTTGAACCGTCATCGACGATGAGAATTTCAAAGTTTTTTGTGATTTTTCCAGCAGCACGGATTGCACAACTCACTACACCAAAGAGAGATTGGCATTCATTATATGCCGGTATGGCAATCGAAAGCGAAATCGAGCGATGGAACATTAGTGCCTACTATAGCAGATTTCTGTTTACTTTTTTCTGTATTCATAATAGCATAAGGCAGGAAAGCTGTATGCTAAACTATGAAACCATCTATTTCTATCATTTCTCCCATATATAATGATATTTCAACGGTTCCTGAATTCCTTCCTAAGCTTGAAAAAATGGTTTCAAATCAGTTTGACCGGTGGGAAATAGTTCTTGTTGATGACGGAAGTGTCGATGGGAGCAGGGCATGGGTTGAACGGTACATCCGGAATAAAAAATATTTCCGGTTACGACTTCATAGGAAAAATTTAGGTATAGCTAAAACATATCGTGAGCTTTACGGGCAGGCAAAAAATGACATTATTGTATTGTTTAGTCTCGATGGCGGTTGGGATCCGCGGGATGCCGTAAAGCTTGCTCAAACAGTGATTGACTCAGGTGCTGACATTGTTGTTGGTGTGCGAAAGAAAAAAATTTATACACCATGGCGCATGGTCGTTTCATTTTTTTATAATACCTTAACACAAGTTATTTTTGGTGTCACAACCATGGATGCGGGGAGTATTAAAGCTTTTCGGAGAGAAGTAGTCCGCAAAGTCCCGATCATTTCAAATGGCGTTTTTGATGAAGCAGAACGATTGATTCGGGCAAAACGTATGGGTTATTCCGTAAGTTATATTCCTATTCATCATGCGTATGCAAAAAAGGTAAAGCTCGGCATACGGTTCACCCACATAGTAGAAGCTTGTCGTGACGCGACGCGTTTGTTTTCAGACATTCACATGCGTAGTAGTAAAAAAGTTGCTGATTGATACGTTAGCCTTATTTTGAGAGGATCTTCGTTAGTTGATGAATGACAGTAAGTTGCTGGCTGTCGGTCATTTGCGAAAACAAGGGAAGAATGATGGTTTCGCGCGCGACCCTCTCTGTAACTGGTAAGTGTAGATGTGGATACATGATGCGATATGGTTTTTCCAAATGGCTCGCCAGGACGCCAGCACGGGATGCGATACCCGCATCCAGTAGTTTTTGCATAACGCGGTTTCGTATTGAAGCGCCATCCGTGAGCCGAATCATATAAGATTGGTAGGTATGTGAGTATCCCTCAGGTACAAAGGGAATCTGAATTCTCTTGTTGGTCCTGAATGCCTCGTTATATTGATTTGCTAGTTTCAGGCGTTTGTTAAGCATTCCTGCAATCCGTTTAAATTGTGAAACACCGAGAGCCGCGTGTATATCGGACATACGGAAGTTATATCCAACAAGCGGATACGTTTCCAGAATGACCGTTTTACTTTGGTGTCGTTTAGAAACTGAAACAGAAGCGCCATGTGCCCGAAGCATTCGAATTTTTTCTGCGATGGTTTTGGAATTTGTCGCTAACAATCCGCCCTCTGCAGTCGTAATCGCTTTTCTGGGATGAAAGGAGAATGCGCTCCATGTTCCGAATGTCCCCACATGTCTTTCGCGGATTTTTGCACCAAGTCCGCAGGCCGCATCTTCAAAAAGCAAAAGGTTATGTCGTTTTGCAATTTTGCCAAGCCTGTCCATATCTGCAGCAAGACCAATTTGATGAACAGCGAGAATCGCCTTGGTTTTTTTCGTGATTTTCCGTTCAACGTCGATCGGGTCAATGTTATACGTACGATCATCTATGTCGGCGAAAACCGGTGTTGCTCCCGCGTGAACAATACTGTTTGCGCTTGCAATAAAACTGAGCGATGGAACAATCACTTCATCGCCTGCACCGATGCCGCATGAGATAAACCCAAGATGCATAGCTGTTGTACAAGAGGATGTGGCCACAGCGTAGCGTGTTCCGATATACCCCTTGAGCAACATTTCAAATTGTTCGACTTTTGGCCCCTGAATAATCCATCCGGAAGCGATGACTTCGGAAACAGCTTTGATATCGTCTTCTGTTATGTATGGTTTAGCAACGGGAATCATGATACTTTATTTTGTGCGTATTTTTTAGCTGATCCTATTACACGTCCCGGTACACCAGCAACAATAGAGTAGGGAGGAATCGTTGAATGTTCTTTGATAATAGCGCCCGCTCCGATTACACAATGGTGCCCGATATGGCTACCCATGAGAATGACGGCATTACTACCGATAAAACAATAGGGTTCAATGATGACGGGCGCGTGATCGACAAGGGCATGACTTCCTTCACTGATACATCGGTGAACAGTAGAATGACTGACGATTTGCGCACCTGTTGAAATATTGCATCCCTTACCGATCGTAACCTGTGAATGCAACGCATCGATGAGGGTGAACGGTCCAATCCAAACATTTTTTCCGATGTCTGGTTTGCCCACAATCCACGCATGTGCATTATATGCATTTGGTTCTATTTCGTGGTCAATCGTTTTGGTTTTTGCCTTCATACCACTACCAATTTATATCAGGAACAACCCTAAGTAATGTTTTTGGATTCGGAAAAGTTTTCTTTAACCATTTAATATATTCAGGTAGTCCATGAGAAATATGAATGGTTGGTTTATAACCGAGTATTTTTTGGGCTTTTGAGATATCTGCGTAATGACGTTCGACGTCGCTTGGACGGGGTGGCTTCATAATCGGTTTATATGAAAGATCGGTTTCTCTGCAAACAATTTGAGCAATTTGGGAAACGGATATTTCTTTTCCAAATGCGATGTTGACTGAACTTCCCAATAATTTGTCATTTTCCGAGGCTTTAAGAATGCCGTTGATAGTGTCTTTTACATAAGTAAAATCACGAGTTTGGTTTCCTGATCCGAATATCATTGGTTGCTTCCCATTTAACGCGCGGATAACGAATCGGGGTATAACTTCTCCGTATACGCCTTCGAAATGGCTTCTGGGACCGTACGTATTAAATGGACGTATGATAATTGTCGGAAGTCCCTGCATGTCGTTGAAATGTTTTGCGTAAAGCTCACCAACATATTTACTCGTACCGTAGATTGTGGTGGGTCGGAGGGAATGTGATTCGTTTATTTTTTTACTTTGTGCGGACCCGTATACCTCGGAAGAAGAGATATAGATAAATCGTTTGACACCGGCTTTTTTTGCAGCAAGAAGGGTATTTAACGTTCCGGTTGCGTTTACGTCGTGGACGTATGACTCGAGAGATAGTGAAATACGTACGCAGGCAACAGCGAAGTGGTATACAACGTCAACTCCTCTAAGAGCCTGGCTAAGTTTTTTTTGATCCCGTATATCTCCCCGTATGACTTTATTAACCCCAAATGAAGTAAGTTCGCGTGCGGTTACAACGGAAGAAACAAAATTGTCATATACAATGACCCTGCTTTGTTTTGCAATAGATTGGGTAAAATGCGAACCTATAAAACCAGCACCACCGGTTAGAAGAATTGTTTTCCCTTTGAGCGTCATATGTCGTTCCATTATACTGCGATCGGTATTCCGCCGTTTTGAAGTGATTTAGTGGCTTTTGTTAAACAACGAACCACCCGAAGACCCATGGCTCCGTCGGTGATAGGTGATTTTTTCGTTTCTATTGCATGGATAAACTCTTTTACGACACCAAAGAGTCCCTCCTCGATATGAGTCGGAGGAATCATAACAGCGCCATTCCTATAACCGATGCGGAGCTGATAGGATTGTTTCGGATCATGTTCAAATGAAACGCCTTTATCGTAGATTTTTAATTTTTCGGAAGATTCGATATCGTCATATATTGCCATTTTTTTCTTTCCCACAAGGGTCATCCGTCGGATTTTGATTGGTGATAGCCAGCTTACATGACTGTGAAGAAATAGTCCGTTTGGGTATCGGGCTGTTATATGTGCAACTGTTTCCTGGTGAATTTCTTCAAGTGTTATCCCTGTTGCTGAAAGACTTGTCGGCATTTTGTTAAATAGATAATCTATGATTGAAAAATCATGAACAGCTAAATCGGCAATAACATTCGAGTCTTTTTGTAAAATTCCGAGATTAGTTCTGACACTATCAATATAGTAAATAGAGCCTAACAAGTCTGAATCAATAATCTTTTTTAGCTTTTGTATTGTTGGTGTATATACATATGTATGGTCTACCATGAGAATTCTTTTTTTGGCTTTGGCTATCGCAACAAGCTTCTTCGCCTCCATAACAGAACATGTCATAGGCTTCTCGACGAGCACATGCTTTCCGACGCGGATTGCTTGATTTGCGATAGTAAAATGGGTTTTCGGGGGCGTTGCGATGATAACCGCGGTTGTTGTGGGATCAGATAACACATCCTGAATTGATGTTGTTGTTCGGATAGTAGGATACAGTCTGGGTATATCGACAAATGTATTTGGATTTAAGTCACAAATCCATGAAATGGAGACAGATGGGAATCGTGAGAGGTTGCGGACAATATTCGGCCCCCAATAGCCATAACCTACAACACCGATGTGAATCATATTTGTATATTGAGGCAGTGGGCTCACATTACACAATTATCAATAAAATTTCAAGTGGAATGGGGTTGACTCCGTTACATTGTTTGGTATGATGTTTTGAGATAGTCCGTATTTGTCGTATGAAACTCATCAAAGTGAACAAATGGCTGCATAGTGAGCGAGTGTGGATAATTGGCTGTGCTATCCTTTTGTTTCTATTATCCTACGCGCCGATCATACAAAGTTTTCAGAGAACTCCGAATGGTCTTTGGTATTGGGGAGCAGAGGAGTATCCAATAGATCTGACCGAAAATCTTTCTACGGTTCGGCAAGGGTACAACGGGCATTGGCTTTCTACAGGTAATATTTCCACAATGATCCCGGATGCCCCATCGATTTTGAAGATAGAATATCTTCTTATCGGACACGCGGCACGTCTGTGTCATATCGATCCGACGTTTATGTTCTTTCTTGCGCGCTTTTTGCTTTCAATTTGTTATTTAACTGTTGTGTATTTGATATTACGGGCGGTTTTTGAATCGAAACGGGATCGGGTTATCGCTTGGCTGCTTGTGTTATTCGCTGGTAGCATCATGCGACCCGAGGATTATAACGGGTTTTACTATAAGGCTACTGTTGACGTTCTCATAACCTATCGTTTACTTCTTGCGATGCCGCACTATCTCATCGGTAATATCGCCGCATTGGTTTCACTATTCTTTTTGGCAAAAGCTATAGATAAACCATTTAAAAATAAATCTTTTGTCATATCTGTTATTTTTGGATTGATTTCTTCTTTAGAATATGCTCCGACAATGGTGCTTATATTGGGATCTCTTCTGTTATATATATTGTTTCAATTGATTACAAGAAAAAAAATTAAATCATTCGGAGTAATGTTTGCGTATGGAATTATTACGATGGTTCCAATTTGGTATGTACGGTGGGTTACCATAAGTGAGTGGGATGTATATCGGGCAATTTCGCATATGGAAAAACTCAATCCATTTACCGTTTCGTTTGGAGAATATCTCATGGATTTGGGTCCAGTATATTTTCTTGCTCTCATCGGATTACCGCGAATATTTGCAGAACGGAAAACACTCCCGACACTTCTTGGAGCATGGATTCTGATGCATCCAGTCGGTGTATTTATTTTATCACCCATATTACAGTTAAATCCCATTCGTTTTTTGCTGACACCGTATTTTATTGTGTTCGGAATTTTGGCTGTTTACGGAATACAACAAATAGTATTATGGATACCATCAAGATGGAAATCTTTTGTGGCATGTTTCGTAGTTTTCATAGTTTTTGCGACATGCGCGATTTCGTATCAAGCAAACTATAATAGGACGCATCTGTGTTTTTGCATGCAGCCGAATTTTACGTTTGCGTATCCAACAAATGCCGAGATGGGTGGTATTTGGTGGCTTCGCGATAACTCGAAGGAAAATGAAGTTGTTCTCTCACTATATTATGCGGGAAACCTTATTCCTGCATTTGCCGGTAACCGCGTGTATACGAGTTGGTGGTTCTGGCTTTCGAATGATCAAAATATTTGGCAAACTATGGCTCCAACTATGGCATTTTACAAAGGTGATTTATCGACATTTGAGGCACAACAATTCATCCGTCAAGCACACATTTCCTACATATTTTGGGGAGAAGAAGAGCGTGCATTAGCTCCACAATTATCTAATCTTCCGTATAATTTTTTGCATAAAGTATCCGACCAAAATAACGTTGTTGTGTACAAGGTTATTTATTGATCAAAATAAGATCGGATCGTGCGGATTATCGTTTCCACTTCATTATGTGATAAGTAAGGGTAAATAGGAATAGATAGTACTTCATGGGAGAGCAA
>Ga0182027_10001340_pt1 | contig 41488 bp, 27 predicted proteins | sample 712E1DmetaG_FD_121300 | JGI IMG/M metagenome (GOLD analysis project Ga0182027, IMG submission 121300) | Permafrost microbial communities from Stordalen Mire, Sweden - 712E1D metaG (Illumina Assembly) | ecosystem: Environmental > Terrestrial > Soil > Wetlands > Permafrost | place: Sweden...
AAGCTTGATCAGATCCTGCTCGACTTTCTCCGGGGTGTTCTGGGTTGAGAGCTTGAGGCGATGCGCGATGCGGAAAACATGGGTGTCCACGACCACGCCCGTGGGTATGCCATAGGCAGTGCCCAGCACCACGTTGGCCGTCTTCCGCGCCACCCCGGGCAGTTCCAGCAATTCTTCCATCGTCCGCGGGACTTCGCCGCCGAACTTCTCGACCAGCAGCCGGCTGGCGCCCACGATGGCCTTGGCCTTGTTGTGATAGAAGCCGGTGCTGCGGATGGCCCCCTCGACCGCGGGCAGCGGCGCCTCCAGAGCGCGCTCGGCCGCCTCCGCTGCTTCACGCTCCAGCTTCCGCTCCAGTTCGTCCAGCTCCGCGCTCGTGGCAATGCCTTCGTCGATGAGCCGTGTCCGCATCCGCGCGATGGGATCGCACAAAGCGTCGGCCTCCCGCTCCGCGGCCGAGCGGTAGTTTTTGTCGTCATCGGAAAGCGAATGAGAGTACAGCCGCACGCAATGGCCATGAACCAGCGCCGGTCCGCGTCCCGCGCGGCAATGCGCAGCCGCTTCCTGAAAGGCGCGCAGGCAAACCACGGGATCGTTGCCGTCCACCTCGGCAAAGTGGAAGTTGGGGAAGTTCGCCACCAGCCGCGAAATGTTTCCGCCCGGCGTATTGACCTCGACGGGCACGCTGATAGCGTAGCCGTTGTCCTCAACGCAGAAGATCACCGGCAGCTTTCGATTGGAGGCGGTGTTGATCGCCTCCCAGAACTCGCCCTGCGAGGTCGTGCCCTCACCCACGCAGGCCAGAGCCAATTCGTCGCCGTGGAAGTCCACATCGCGAAAGGCGCGATAGTCGCCCTCCACCTTCGCCGCGGTCTCGGGGTGCCGGCTGAAAGCCCGCCCAGCCTCGGCGCAGCCGACGGCATGAAGCAACTGCGTCCCGGTCGAGGACGAGGTGCTCACAATATGCAGCGGGCGGCTGCTCCAATGGGTGGGCATTTGCCGGCCGCCGCTTGCCGGATCGGTGGCCGCACCCACGGCTTGCAGCATCATCTCGTAGGGCGTAACGCCCAACGCCAGGCAAAGAGCGCGATCGCGATAGTACAGGAAGAACCAATCGTAACCGGGGCGGAGAGCCAGCGCAGCGCCCACCTGCAACGCCTCGTGCCCCGCGCCCGAGATTTGGAAGAAGATTTTCTGCTGGCGCTTGAGATTGATTTCGCGGTCGTCCACCGAGCGAGAGAGGAACATCAGCCGGTAGATTTCAACCAACTGCTGCGCGGTCAGCTCGTCCCAGGCCGGAAAGGTTCCGGACGCACGAGCGCTGGAAATTGCCAATTCCATTCCGGTCGACCCCCGAAGACCGTTTTTCCGGATACTGCCTCGCTTGATTGTACCAATCCTTGAACAGGATGTGCGTGCCTGCCGTGCCTAGCCGAGCCGCCTCGTGCGAACGCCGCTGCCCCAAAGTTTAAACGCCGACGCCCATCAATGGATTGGGACAACTAGAGGGGTCGCCAGGAGCGGCGGCCCCTGTTGCGCCGGCCCCACGCCTTCGGCCATCCTCTCCTTTACGCTGCGCGCCAGCTTCTCAATCTCGGCAATTCTGTGGAGCTGGTCGGGTGTGAATGAGTCGGATTTTGAGCTGGCGACATCGTCCTTCAACTCCTTGGCGAGCTTGAGCAGTTTGTTGGCGTCGGCAACCATCTGCTTCTGGCGTTCGGCGTTCATCGCGCGCAGGCGCCTCTCCGTTGTGGCGGCATCGTAATCACCCGAAGTATCCATAGGGACATGCGGGCCTGGGTAGTACGGATGCATGGAACCCTGGGATCCAGCATCCTGGCCAGACGTCTGCGAACGGCCCGCCGGCACACAGGCAAGCGCAACAAGCAGCAGCAAGCCAAGCCCAGTGCAGAGGGCCAGGCTCGCGCGGCTGGACCCGCCGGCCGCGATGCCGCATCCCGCTTCATGCATTTTGCACCGTCCTGGCAGCTCGTTGCATGATTCGCCTCAGTTCTTGCTGCTCCCGGCCCTCACCTTGTGCGCCACCTGCTCAATTTCGCTGGCCTTGCGGACCACGGCCAGCGAGAGCATGTCTTTGTTCGACTTGTCGACCTCTGTCTTCAGATCCGTCGCCAACTTCAGCAGGTTGGCGCATTCGCTTTCTATCTCCAGCTTGCGCGCATTCTCAGTCGTGGCCCCTGTTGGCCGCTGATTTTGGCTGCCAGCCGCTGGCGGACGCGCGGCCTTCGGCCCAGGAGGATCGATCGCAGGCAGCGGAAACGACGCTTGCGCATGACCCCGAATCAGTCCCGGGCTCGCCGCCATCAGTAGGGCGCCAACACACGTCGCAGCGCACAGCCATCCTGTCGTCGCCCGCAACCGGTCTGCGAGGCTCGCCGCGCCGCTGAGCCGCACGCTTCTCATTCACATCACCATTCGGGCCGGAGTGTGCCGGAGGAACAAATCGGGGTTTCCGCCACTTCTGCGGACAGTCTAGTCTAGTGGAAGGAGTTTTGGCATGTCCGTTTCTTTGAAAGCGGCACAATTCTTGCTGCTCATGCGATGGGGCTGGTTCCGCGAGAACCGGTTCCTGGGCCGCGTGCTCGATGAGTGGATCGACGACAGCCAGGAGTTTCTCCACACCAAGCTGCCGCGTCTGATCGTGATTGCGATCATTGCCTTTGTGCTCAGCCGCTTGCTGCGGCTCCTCACCTTCCACATGACGCGCGTGGCCGAGCAGAGCGGCGCCGGCCCGGGACGGCTTGGCGAAGTGAAGACCTTGGCTGGAGTCATCCGGGCCACGGGGCTGGCCATCATCGGCCTGATTGCCGGCCTGCAATTCCTTGACGCCATGGGCTTCAACCTCGCTCCCCTTCTGGCCTCGGCCGGGGTGGCCGGCATCGCCATCGGCCTCGCGGCGCAAAACATCGTCAGGGATATGTTCAACGGCATCCTGTTCCTTGTGGAGGGCCAGTTCAGTGTGGGCGACACCGTCCGCGTGGCCGGAGTCACCGGAGTAGTCGAGGCGCTCACCCTCCGCAAGACCAGCGTGCGCGATCCCGACGGAACACTCTACGTCATTCCCAACTCGCAGATCACCACCGTGGCAAACCTAAGTGCGGGCTACTCCGTGGCCACCGTCAACGTAAGCGTGGACTTTTCGGCAAACCCTGACATGGTGACGAAGCTGCTGACAGAAATCGCCATGGAGGTCCGAAACAGCGAGCAGTTCGAGCAGATTTTTGTGACCGATCCGCAGGTGTTGGGCGTGGACGCAGTGAAAGGGTCGCAGATGATCTTTCCCGTGATCTTCAAGACTCGCGCCACGCTGCAATACGGCCCCATGCGCGAGTTCCAGCGCAGAGTCCGGTTGGCTCTTGAAGAACACCACCTGCTGCCCGGCGATCCGTATCGGGTATTCACCACGTTCACGGCTGGCGGCAAAGAAGACCTGGCGCAAGGCGCGGCTGCCGGCAGCCATCGAGAGGCTGAGGCTGGCCCGGCGCACGACCCCACCACGCTCAAGCCGCAGGACGCGAACCCATTCACCGGCGAGTAACGAGCGGCGCGCACACGCTCACGGCTAAGCGAGCGCCAGCGCTTTGAGCAACGCCTTCTCATCGGCGATCGGCGGCAGGCAGGTGCGACCGCGGCAGACGAGGGCCCATGCTTTCGCACCTACGGGCTTTGGAACTTGGAGCAGTGTTTCTTCGAGCGCCTCGGGAAGTCCGCCGGGCACGAGCCGTGAGGGGTCGATGCGCATCACCGTCTTGTTCACGGCGAAGTGCGCCGTGGCCAGCGCCACGAGCTGTTCCGCCTCGGACCCTGAGCCAACGATCACAACCTGCACGGGATCGAGCAGGAAGCGTTCTGCGGCCAAGCCGTAGCTGCCGGCATACAGGCCGAAGTGCTCCACGATGCCAGCAAAGCAGGCCAACGCATTTTCGGCGATATCGCGGTATTCCTTGCGCCCGCTCAGAGCCTCAAGCCGTAGCAGGGCGGCAGCCGCGGTGGGATTGCCAGCAGGCGTGGGCGAATCCTGCAGCGGCTTGCGGCGCGCCGTCAACGCGCCCAGCGGAATCTCCACCGGCTCATCATTGAGCGGCGCGGAAGTGTCGAAGAACCCGCCAGAAGAGGCGTCGTGAAATTGTTCGATCATGGCGTCGGCCAGCTTGATCGCCGCGCGGTAGAACATCATCTCGCCGCTCGCCAGCCACCCATCGATGCAGGCGTTCACGGTGAATGCGTAATCGTCGAGTGTGCCTGGAGCACTCTCTCGCGGTGAGAGTCCGTCGGGGTAAGCGATCACATGCCGGAGAGTTGTCCTTCCGCCCCAGGCATCGTCGAGCAACCGGTTGAGCGTAAGCAGCGCGAACTCGCGTGCCTTATCGATGCGCAGCACGCGTGCAGTTTCGAGATAGGCCGTCACCGCCATCGCGTTCCAACCTGTGTAGAGCGTGCGGTCGATAAACGGTGCGGGCCGCTGCGCCCGGGCCGCAAGCAGCTTCGTACGGGCCGAGTCGCGCAGTGTGCGCAGAGACTCTTCACTCACAACGGACTGTGCGGCCAGCTCGGCCAGCGTGTGCGTCACGTGCAGAACGTTCTTGGCCGGGTTGTGGTGCATGTCGCCCAGCTCCCCAATGTCCCAGTACTTCACCGCAAATCCCAGCTCCTCGGGACCGAGAACCGCGCGCGCCTCTTCCAGCGTCCACGTAAAATAGTCGCCGTCATCGTCCAGACCCACATCGGCGTCCTGCGAGGCATAAAAGCCGCCGCGCTCGCGCTCCGTCATCGTCGCGTCGAGCCAGGCGACAATCTCCCGCGCGATCTCAGCAAAATCCTCGCGGACCATTTGCGGGAGGGGGCTCTGGACCCCGTGCACGTAATTGCGCAGCAGCTCCGTATTGTCGTAGAGCATCTTCTCGAAGTGCGGCACCACCCAATGCTCGTCCACGCTGTAACGATGAAACCCGCCGGCGAGCTGGTCGTAGACGCCGCCCCGAGCCATCTTTTCGAGCGTAGTCGCAAAGGCCTCGCGCGCCGGCTCGTTGCCGCGGTTCACGGCTACCTCGAGCAGCAGGTCAAGCGCCGCCGGATGAGGAAACTTGGGCTGTGAGCCAAAGCCGCCATTCCGCGCGTCAAACTGCGTTCCAATCGAGGCGGCGATCTTGTCCACGAGAGCCAGGTTCAACGCGCCGCCCCGGCCGGAAAAACTCTCGTTGTGTTCAATGGCCGCCATTACGCTGCCCGCGGTTTCCAGCGCTTCCTCGCGGCGCTCGCGCCACACCTGGGCCATGGCCAGCAGCACGCGCCCGATCCCCGGCCGTCCGTAGCGTTCGTCGCGGGGAATGTAGGTGCCGCCGAAATACGGCCGCCCGTCGGGCGTTAGAAATGCCGTCAGCGGCCAGCCGCCCTGCCCGCTGATTGCCGAGACCGCTGCCTGGTAGCGCGCATCCACATCGGGGCGCTCATCGCGATCCACCTTCACGGCCACAAAATGCTGGTTGATGAGTTCGGCGATCTCAGGATCCTCGTACGACTCGCGGTCCATCACGTGGCACCAGTGGCACCACACCGCGCCAATGTCGAGCAAAATGGGTTTGTCTTCAACCTGCGCTCGTGCAAACGCAGCCTCGCCCCATGGCTGCCAATGGACTGGCTGATGGCGCGCCGAGCATAGATAGGACGAAGCTGCGTGTTTAAGCTGGTTGCCTGCGCCGGCGGCAGGGGAATCGCCTTCGTGCATGAGGTGAGCATACATGGCCTGCGTCCCGCCTCGCCAGAGCGCGGACCCCCGCCACGGATCGGTGAATCTCGCTATCATTGAAAGCAGGCAAACGATGGCAAACACAGCAGGCGCCCCTGTGCGTGCAGGCTCCAGAAACAGCAATCCAATCACAATCGGCGTGCTCGCCTTGCAGGGCGACTACGAGGCGCACGTGCGCGCCTTCAAGAGCGCCGGGGCGCGCACGGTCCTGGTGCGCAAGCCCGAGGAGCTCGCCGGACTCGACGGGCTGGTTATGCCCGGCGGCGAATCGACCACCATGCTCAAGTTTCTCGAGAAGGGTGGCTTTTTCGACGCGCTCGGCAGGTTTGCCTCCACCACTCCCTGTTTCGCCACGTGCGCCGGCGTCATCCTGCTCGCGCGCGAGGTTCTCAACCCAACGCAGCGCAGCTTGGGCGTGCTCGACGCCACAGTGGAGCGCAACGCCTACGGACGCCAGATCGACTCCACCATCCTCACCCTACCCACCGAGCTGGCAGGCGGGCCGCTGGAGATGGTCTTCATCCGCTCGCCGCGCATCACCCGCGTGGGCAAGAACGTTCAGGTGCTTGCTCGCCGTGACGACGCCCCTACCCTGGTGCGTCAGGGCCATCTGCTCGCCGCCACCTTCCATCCCGAGATGACCGCCGACACCCGTGTGCAACAGTTGTTCCTCGACATGGTGCGCGCGCACAAGGCCGGCTGAGAGCTGCTCGTTCCGGTCGAATGCCTGGCCCAGCCAATACTATCGGACAACCATCCAGTCAGCCCCGGGGCCGCGCGGCCTGGACTGGTTTTTTGTGCGCCGCCGAAAGCAATCTTCCCACGCACCTCAGCGATGGCGCGGCACCTGCACTTCGATGTGAGTGCCTTTCCCCGGTGCGCTGCTTAATCGGAACTCCCCGCTTGAGCGTTCAATTCTCTCTCTCATCCCCTTGAGGCCGAAATGATGGCCGTTCCCACTTTCCATCTGCTGAGGATCGAAGCCGCAGCCGTCGTCGTCCAAATCCAGGACCAACTCGCCACTCTTGTAAGTCAGAGCCACATCAACGTGCGTAGGATGGCCATGCAGCATCGAGTTGGAGACCGCCTCGCGGGCCACCATCAGCAGATCGTGCGCCACGGGCTCGGTCACCGGGAAGGGAGTGCCGCTCATCGACCACGCAACGGGCACCTGAAACTCGCTGCCCACCTGCCGGGTCATGCTTTCGAGCTTTTCACCCAGACTGGCGGCATCGCTTTCCTGGCGGAGATCCCAGATGGCCTCGCGCGCCTCATTGATCGTGCTGCGTAACTGGAGGCGCGCGAAATCCATCAGGCTGGTGTCTGCGCCATCCTTCGAACCATTCATTGAGAGCGCTTCAAGGACCGCGGAAACTCCCGTGCACCCCTGAATCACGGTATCGTGCATCTCGCGCGCCAGGCGGCTGCGCTCCTCCAGAACCGCTTCAAACCGAGCCCGCACATGCCGCACCCGGTATTGATAGATGGCATAAATCAGCAGCGCAATCAGCGCCACGCAAGCTGCGATAAACCACCACGTGCGATAGAAAAACGGCCGCTGCACGATCGCGATCGAGGCTTCGCTGACCGCGCCGGGGTTGCTGACCTCAAAGGTCTGCACGCGAAAGCGGTAACGGCCCGCGGGCAGGTTGGTGTAGTCGGCCGTGCGCGCCGATGTGGGTGTGCTCCAGCCCTTTTCGAAGCCATCAAGCATGTAGCGGAAGCGCAAGCCATCCTGGGATCCGAGCCGGATGGGCGTGAAGGCGAACTCCAAGCGGCCATTGCCCGGACGCAGCACGACCGGGCCATTCATCATCACCGGCCGACCATCTGTAACAACTGCCTGAATGAGCAACGGTGGCGGAGGCAGCGGCTGGCGCTGCCGGGAAAGAATATGGATGGGGCCGAGATTGCTCGGGAACCAGACGTCGCCCGCCGCGGTGATGCAGCCGGAGGACTGCGTGCCGCCGTAAATCTCGGTATTGGCCGCCATATCCGCGGTCGAGTAAGACGTAAGCGCCAGATGACGCGGGGAGGACTCGGCCTGAGCGTCAAGCTCGTGGCGGCTTACCATCGAAACACCATTGGGGCCGCTAATCCAAAGGTGTCCGGCGCCATCTTCGAGAATCTGATAGATCGCGTTGCCGGGCAAGCCGTCCGCGGCGGAAAACTGCGCGATTTTGCCGTCACGGTAACGGAACAGGCCGTTGTTGCGCGTGCCGAACCAGAGACCGCCGTCGGCATCCTCGTGAATCGTCCAGATCTTCATCTGCGCCAGGAGCTTGGTGGCGGCGTCGAAGCGGAAGCCTCCGTTGTGCATGTGGCTCACGCCGCGGTCGGTTCCGATCCAGAGATCGCCGTTGTGGTCTTCGAGCAGGGCACGGGTGCTGAAGTAGGCCAGACCGTCCCGTACCTCATAACTGACGACGTGTGCGCGCGCGCCCTCCCAAAGAATGTGATTCAAGCCCTCGTCGGCGGTGACCCACATGCTTCCATCCCGGTCCTGCGTCATGGCGCGGACAAAGTTGTTCGACATGCCGTCGCGAGTGGTCAGATGCGTGGTGTGGCGCTCCGCGATCCGGTAGACACCGTCTCCATCGGTTCCCACCCACAGCGCACCGGAGCGATCCCGAACCACGTTGCGCACGTGCACCCCGCCCATGCCCGGCAGCACCTGCGGCGTCACCACCCCGTCCTTCATCCGGAACAACAGTGTGGAGCCGATCCAGAAGCTGCCATCGCGGTCCTGGTAAATGGTTCCGAAGTCGGAGTCGTTCGCCTTAGGCAGCGGAATAATGCTCACCTGCGCCTGCGTGAGCCGTAACATTCCCGATTGGGTGCCAATCCAGAAATTCTTCTCCTCATCCTCAAAAAAGTTCAGCACCGTGTTGCTGGGCAGCGATGCGGGAGCGGTGATCTGCGTTAACCTCCCGGCTCGATATTGGTAAGCTCCTTGTCCGATGGTTCCCATCCAAAGCACGCCGTCCGCGGTCTGGCGCAGGACGCGCACCGTCCCTGCGATTCCCGCGACCCGCTCGAACTCTTTCTGTCCGGGAACCATCCGGTAGAGTCCCGATACCGTGCCCACCCACATCGTTCCGTCCTGGGTTTGCACAATCGATTTCACGCGGTTCTGGCTGGCCTCTCCGCGCATCGTGTATTCGGTAATGTTCTTGCCGTTCAGGCAAAGCAGCTTCGAACCGCCCACCCACAGGTTGCCCCCGCGATCGCGGTAAATGGCGTGTACGGCCAGCGCGGGCACGTTCCCTGCCCCGTCGATACGCACAAACCGGTCACCCTCCAGCCGCAGCAGGCCGTTGTCCGTGCCGGCCCAGAGGTTCCCCTGCGCGTCCTCAGCGAGTGTCCGCACAAAGTCGTTGCTGAGCCCCTCATGCGTGGTCCAGGAGCGGAATGCACCGCGGGAATAACGGGCCAACCCGCCGCCCTCGGTCCCAATCCAAAGAGCGCCATCCCGGGCGACCATGAGGCAGAAGACGCTATTCTCATGCAGCGAGGGAGTATTTTGACGGTCGAAGACGATAAAGTGCACGCCGTCAAAACGCACGAGCCCGCCGCTTGTACCGATCCAGAGAAAACTGTCGGGAGTTTGGGCAAAGGCCTGCACCGTCTGCTCCGGCAGTCCGTCTGAGGCCTGCCACACATGGCGTGTGTATCCGGTAAGTGCGCCAGCCTGGGCTGCGGCGCAGGCGGCCGCGCCCGTCGATACCCAGGCAATTAACGCCAACCAGGCCGCAAACACGCGTGGTCTTTGCATGACGGCGCTCAGTATACCGCGAAGCAAGTGTAGACGGAGCAACGAAATAACCCGGAAAATCCGCCAGGAATCCGACTTTCGGCGGATTCAAAACAGCCCGCAAGGGAATACAGTGGTCTTTCTCGAAGGCGATGGACCAGAGCCAAGCTTGAAGAGGACCGGCAGGCACGGAGCCTATCGCAATGTTTTCTTATATACGATTTGTCTCGAAGGGATCACGGGTTTTCGCCGCGAAGGAGCTGCTTCTTGCGGGCGCCATTCTGCTCGCCGCCGCTTCCGCGGCCTCGCCATCGCGCGCGCAAACGAGCGGCACAAAGATTCACATCGATGCGAGCCAGCCCTATCGCGAGCCTGGACCGGCGCGCTATGACGAGGGCTCCGCGACCACCCCCTCCGGAGTCACGCTTGGCGTCAACAGCCGCTATCTCACGCGCAACGGAAAGCCTTGGCTTCCGGCGATGGGAGAGTTTCACTTCTCACGCTATCCGCGGGAGCAATGGGAAAACGAAATCCTCAAGATGAAGGCTGCCGGGGTGAGTATCGTTGCCACCTACGTGATTTGGATTCATCACGAGGAGATCGAGGGACAATTCGACTGGGACGGCCAGCGCGACCTGCGCGCCTTTGCCGAGCTCTGCGCCAAACACGGAATGTACCTGGTGGCGCGCATCGGGCCATGGGATCACGGCGAGGTGCGCAATGGCGGCCTGCCGGATTGGGTTCTGAACCAGGGTCCGACCCGCGTCAACGATCCCGTCTATCTCGCCAGCGTACGCGCATGGTATGGGCAGATTGGCGTGCAACTCAACGGCCTTCTCTGGAAGGACGGCGGACCGGTGATCGGCATCCAGCTTGAGAACGAGTACTCCCAGCGCGGGCCGGGCGCAGGCGAAGCGCACATTCTAGAGCTGAAGAAGATCGCCATCGCCAGCGGCCTTGACGTGCCGCTCTATATCGTCACCGGATGGGACAACGCCGTGGTGCCGGAGCGCGCGGTCATTCCCGTCTACGGCGGTTATCCCGACGCGCCCTGGGACAGCTCCATCGCCAAGCTGCCTCCGGCCGAGGTCTATGCCTTCCGCTTTCAGAGCCGCATCGCAGCCAACGTGAATACCGACAGCGCCCGAGGCGAGCCCGGTATAACGAGATCCGTCCTTGACCAACTGCCCTACCTCTCTGCCGAGATCGGTGGCGGCATCGAGGACACCTACCACCGGCGCCCGGTGATTGCGCCCGACGACATTGCCGCGATGGTTCCTGTCATGCTCGGATCCGGCGTGAACCTCTATGGAACCTACATGTTTCAAGGCGGCGAGAATCCCGACGGAAAGCTGTCCACGCTGCAGGAGTCCCAGCAGACCGGCTATCCCAACGATCTGCCCATCAAGTCCTACGACTTCCAGGCTCCGTTGGGAGAATTCGGCGAGGAGCGCGCCTCGTTTCGCAAGCTGAAGGTCTTTCAATACTTTCTCAACGATTTCGGCGCCGAGCTGGCCCCGATGACGGTGCACGCTCCGGATACGCTGCCCAGTAGCTCCGCTGATCTTTCTGTTCCGCGCGCATCAGTGCGCTCAAACCGCGATTCCGGATTTATCTTCTTCAACAACTACGTTCGCGGCTACGCGATGCCCGCGCGGCCCGCGGCGCAGTTTCTCCTCCGTCTGCCGGGAGGCACGCTGGCTGTACCGCGCCACCCGGTCGATCTGCCCTCGGGCGCTTATTTCATCTGGCCCTTCAACCTGCGGGCGGGCGGAATCACGCTTCGCTACAGCACCGCGCAACTTCTTACTCGCATCGAAAACTCCGGCGTCCCGACGATCTATTTCGAGGCCTTGCCAGCAATCCCCGTGGAGTTCGCGATCGATGCCGCAACCGTGCGCACGGCGAAGGCTTCGAGCGGAGAGACAACGCGGGATTCCGGCACCATCTACGTGAGCGGAATTCAACCCGGCATCGAGTCCTCTATCGATCTCGTTTCCTCCCAGGGCAATTCTGTGCGATTGGTCGTTTTGACTGCGCGCGAGGCTGAAAATGCCTGGAAGGTGCATATCGGCGGAAGCGATCACCTGCTCATCACGGACCAGGATTTTCTCGCCGATCCCGATGCGCAGCCTGCGCGCATCTGGCTGCGTTCTCGCGACACGCGGCAATTCACCTTCACCGTTACCCCGCCGCCCGCCGCTCCGCTTGAGGCCAGTGTGCCGCTTACTGCAACGCCTACGCCAGGGCAGGCAGAAGCGTTCATCGCGGAGGCGCCGTTATGGAGCGCCGCCCTGGAATGCCGGCAGATTGAGGCCGCTGGAACTGCGCCGCCGGTCAAGATCGGACCCTCACTGTCCTGGCGGCCCCATGGCGTGGCGCAGGCGCCCGCAGCCGAAAGTCTTCCGCAGGCAGCCGAATGGAAGATCACCGTTCCCGCAGCAGACCTCAGCGGTCTGAGCGAGCTGTTTCTCGAAGTCAACTATCGGGGCGACGTGGCGCGCCTCTCCGCGAACCACCGGCTGTTGAGCGACAACTTCTCGAACGGCAAGCCGTGGGCCATCGGTCTTGAACGGTTCCTCACGCCACGGGGCCCCAGCACCTTCGAACTCAGCATTCTTCCACTGCGCAAGGATGCACCGGTCTACTTCGAGCTCGCGGACCCTCCGCAATTTGCTCCGAATGGCCAGATCGGCAAGCTGGATGGCATTCGCTTGATCCCCGAATACCAGGTTGAGATCACCGCAGGAGGCAAGTAGGCAACCGTGCGGAATTCAGGTCCATGTCGGCTGGTTCTGCTTCCCGAGAGCACGGGCTTCGATGCTTCCACCGCGCCGTGACCCCTGCTTTACAACGCGCGTTAAAAAGGAGCAAGCTGGAGGCATTCGGTGGATGAACAAAACGGCATGAAGGAAGCGACAAAGATTCGGGTCCTGGTGGTGGACGACCACCCCATCATGCGCGTCGGCATCGCGGCCATCATCGATGCCACCTCAGATATGACAGCCGTGGCTCAGGCAGGAAGCGGCGAGCAGGCCGTCGAACTCTTCGAGAAATATCTTCCCGACATTACGCTCATGGACCTGCGGCTTCCGGGGATGAGCGGCGTGGAAACCATTCGCACCGTGATGTCTCGCCATCGCGACGCCAAATTCGTCGTGCTCACCACCTACGAGGGCGATGAGGACATTCATCAGGCGCTGCAGGCTGGCGCGCGCAGTTACATCATCAAGGGAATGCCGCACGACGCCCTGGTGAGCGCCCTGCGGCGCGTCCATGCCGGCGGCCGGTTTCTTCCGCAGCCCGTCTCGCGCGCCCTCAACTCGCGCATTCCCAACTCCGACCTGAGCTCGCGCGAGCGCGAGGTGCTCGAACTCATCGTCAGGGGCAAAAGCAACAAAGAGATTGCCTCCGATCTGGGCATCACCGAATCCACGGTCAAGTGTCACGTGAGCGTTGTTCTCATGCGCCTCAACGTGAGCGACCGCACGCAGGCCGTGGTTACGGCATTGCAGCGCGGTTTAATCCATCTATAGCTGTTGCCTTGCCCCGAGCGACCTTCAACTTGGTGAGGGCCGCTGTATGAGCGATTCGCTCTACCTCTGCAAAACCAGATCGATGGTTTGAATGTCAACAAGACCGTTGCAGCCGTAAATGGCGGGGAGCACGCGCTCCGCGGGGTAAGTGCGGCGAAGCTGGGCGACTTTCTCTGTACCGCAGCGATACGCAGGCAGATACATGCGGCCCAGTAGCGGATGGCGTCCCCATGCGCCGGAGAGCTTATTGGCACGCTCTTCCGAGACCAGAAAATCGCGGCGCAGCGTAGAGGCAACTTCCTGCTGAGCGCGCTCTTCGCCCCAGGTCATATACGAAGACTGGTTCTTGGCATCGTCCTGCAGCAGCGCGAGGAGCACGCCGATCTGCAGATCCTCGTCAGGCAACTGCTCGACCTCGGTAACGCCGTGCGCGATGAGGATGGCGTTGTTGGCCAGTCCCTCAAAGAGCGTGGCGGCGCGCGTGTTCATGGTCAGAACCGTGGCTTCGAAGCCGGCCTTGCCGCGAACGTAGAGGTCCTGTAAATAGGCGAAGGTGGTTACGTGGCCGGGAACGACTTCGTGGCTGACGAGCTGCTCAAACTCCGGGTAGGAGATTTCGAGCGAGGCGTTGATTTCATAACTGGCTTCGTACTTCGGAGCTCCGGAGCTGGTGCGTGCGCGGCCGATGTAGTTCATCGAACCGGAAAACCAGGCATCTTTAATGGGCATGAAGTCGATGTTGGCCCGGGGCACGGCGGACAACTCTTTCGGAAGGTACGGGGCGAGATGTTCCGCGCTGAGCGCGTCGAAACGCGCGATGACCGCCGCGCCCAGAGCCCGTACGGAAGCCAGAGGGCTGATTCGGTCACGGCGCCAGGCATCGACGGCAGCCAGAATTCCGCCTGCTTGCGAAGATGGGTATCCGGCACGGCCGAGCAGCTCCGCGACGCGTTCGCGCTTGGCTTGTGGGCGGGAGGGTTCAGGCGGCTTGCCGGTGGAGGCCTCGACGGCTCGTGTGTAGGGAACGGGATCGCCCTTGCCGGCGACTTCCATGGCCAGGCCCCACATGACGTCGAGACACAGCGCCAGGCCATTGAGATAGGAACGGCGCGGCTCGCCGCAGCCTGCGGCCTCTTCGCGAAAACCTGCGATCGCGCCCGGAACATTTACATCGCGCAGATAGGCTTCGACGGCATCGTGGTCGATGGTTTTGGCGGCGACGCCGCCGGACTGCCGCAAACGCGCAGCGGCCGGATGTGTGTAGGCAGCAGGCAGAGGTTCATCGGAGAACCAGGTATCGGCGATGAAGCGTCCCGTGCCCGAGGGACACATCACGTCGCCGCCCCAGAGCGTGTCGATGCCAAGGATCGCGTCAGCAATATGCAACTCAAGTTGGTTCATAATTTCTCCTTCTCCTTTTTCAAAGCGCCGAGCCAGACATAGAAACACAGACCAACAAAAAGCAGCGCGGAAATAGATTGCGCGGTGAAATCGTTGGAATAGAACGGCGTTTGGATGAGATCTTCGCGAAATCCCGGGAAAAGCCGCAGGGCCGCGCCCAATACCCCGCCGAGCGCGCCGCCGGCCATGAGTCCCGAAGCCAGGATGACACCGCGCTCACGGATCCCGTTGCCCGGCTCGCCGCCGGCTTTCTGCGCACGGCGGTTGACGAGATGCGACAGAAAGCCTCCGGCCAGAATGGGAGTGGTCAGAGCCAGGGGAAGGTAAATGCCGAGAGCGAAGACAAGGGAAGAGGTGCCGAGCATCTCCATAATCAGCGTAATGAGGGCTCCAATGCCGAAGAGAAGATAGGTGACAGGCTGGCGGCTCATGAATCCTACCACCAGAGCTTTCATGATGGAGGCCTGTGGCGCGGCGAGAACGGGTCGCAGGTCGCCGGATGCGGCTTCACCGAACTGAAAAGTATGGGCCAACAGGACGATCGTGAGTCCTGCCGCGGCCGCCGCAGCAACAACGCCCAGAAACTTGACCTTCTCTTGAGCCGACGGGGTGTTGCCGAGCCAGTAGCCGGCTTTCAGGTCGGTCATGAACTGGCCAGAGATGCAGAGAGCCGTGCACACCATGCCGGCAATCGCCATCACGAAAAACATGCCCGTGGTTCCCGAAAGGCCGAACTTCAATAGCACCACCGAAGAGATGATCACGGTGAGCATCGTCATGCCGGATGCCGGATTGTTCGCAGTTGTGGCGATCGCGTTTGCAGCCACTGAAGCAAAGAAGAAGGCAAAGAGCAGCGTCAGCGCAAGGCCCCAGGCAAGGATCGTCCATGAAACCTGAAGGTGGCCGAAAAAGACGGCGACCGCAACGGCGCTGGCAACGATGCCGAGGAGAATGGAGAGCATCGGTATGTCGCGGTCGGTGCGCTCCGATTGATCGGCCCCGCTGAAATGAAAGGCGCGCAGCGCGATGCCGAAGGATCCGGCAATCACTCGCAGCGACTTGATCACACCGATGATGCCAGCCGTGGCGATGGCTCCAACTCCGATAAAGCGCACGTAATTGCCGTAGATCTGGGCCGCGGTCATATTGGCAACGGGCATGGTTCCGGGATAGACGGCCATGTTCATGTGGCTGCCGAGGAACCAGATCAGCGGGACGAGGACGAAGTTGGCGAGAATGCCACCGGCGCAGAAGATGAGAGCGATGCGCAGGCCCATCACATAGCCGAGGCCGAGGATGAATCCGATGGCGTCGAAGCCTAAGACCATGCGGCCGCGATCGGCGAGAGTGCGTAGAAGCGGAATGAACTGCAGGTTCAGATACTCCCGCCAGACGTGAAACGTGGTGGCGAAAAAGTCGTAGAGTCCGGCAATGAGCGTCGCCTGCAGCAGCAGCTTGGCCTGCGAGCCGCCTCGCTCACCCGTCACCAGCACCTCGGTGATGGCAGTGGCTTCAGGAAAGGGAAACTGGCCGTGCATCTCGCGCACGAAGTAACGCCGCAAGGGAATGACGAAGAGAATGCCGAGACAGCCGCCAGCCAGACAGATGAAGACGGTTTCGGCCGGATGGGGATTGAGGTGAAGAATGTAGAGCGCAGGGAGGGTGAAGACCGCGCCCGCCACAACCGCGGCTGACGCGCCGCCCATTCCGGTGATGATGACATTTTCAAGCAGGCTGGAGCGGCGTTTGTAGGCACGGGCCAGGCCGATGGCAAGGATGGAGATGGGGATGGCGGCCTCCATTCCCTGCCCTACTTTCAGCGTTGAGTAGGCCGAGGCAACGGTAAACACGACGCAGAGAAAAGCGCCCCAGAGGATGGCGCGCGCCGTAAGTTCCGGCGCTTGCATTCGGGCGTGAATGATCGGCGTGTAGGTTTCGCCGGCCTTCAGCGGCTTATAGGCATTCTCGGGAAGAGACTTGGTTTCTTGTTCACTCATCGAATCGGTCCCTCGATCGGCAACCCACGGCACAAACCGCCGGAGGTCAAACAAGCTGGCTCCCGGCTGAGCCCGTGGCATCGAACGCGAGTTTCGCGTCGCGCTTGCCGCGGAGTTGAACCAGGCACGAGATTGTTCTTGTTTCGGATAGCAAGAGTTTACCGCCTGCGGCGCTGTTTGCTTTAACCGGTTCTCTTAGCCGCACGGTAGCTGTGGCCGCTTGGGCTTGTTTCAGAAGCCACGGGTTGTGAACTCGGTTCCATTCGAGCCAGGTGCTGATCCTCTCTCGGCGTTGGGCGCGTCCTGCCGCTCGATGACCACGCTGAGCCCAGCCAGGGCCTTATCGAATTGCAAAGTGACGCCGGGCGATGGCCGGCTCACCGGTTTCAGCTATCGGCGTGGAAGGCGAGTCAGTGATCCGAACCCGAGTGATCTTCGGCCTTGGGGACGTTGGTTCCATGGCAGTCCGCACAAGCGGTCGGCGTCGGCTTGTAAAAGAGGACCAGAGTTCCGTTCACCGGTTTCTTGAGTGTGTGGCACGCGGAGCACGCAACGTCTTCATGTCCTCCCTTGAGTGGAAATATGGTCTTGTCGTGATCGAACAGTGATGGCCGCCATTTGTTGCTGTTGTGACATCCGGCGCAGTCGCTCGCACGCTCCCCAAACTGGTCGGCATGGGGGTTCTCGTGACACTCGCCGCATTTTGTGGAGGCGGCGGTAAAGTCAACATGCTCCAGCGTCACTTCCATGTTTGGCGGCTTGTGGCAGTCGGAGCATGCCACAGCTCGATGAGAGCCGATCAACGGAAAGCGTGTCTGTTCGTGATCGAATTTTGAAAGATCCTTCCAGTCCTTCGTCGAGTGGCACGCCTCGCAGCCCAACGGTTTCCGCGCCGCATTGAGCGCCGCCATGCGCACTGCGAACTGACCCTTATGTATATCCTCATGACACGATGTGCAGCTAAGTTGGCTGAAGTGGTAGGGCACTACTTTTGATTCGGCTGGAGCCTTGTGGCACTCGTCGCAAGGCACTGCCCCGTGCCCGCCGGTAAGTGGGAAACTGGACGTCCGGTGTTTCGCCAGAGTATAGCTTGTGGTTTTGAAGGTGGCGCCATCGTGGCACTGTTCGCAACGGTTCTGCCAGGGAGCGCCGGCAAACTGCCCGTCGTGTTCATCCTTGTGACAATCCACGCAAAGCGCAAACTTGATCTTGTACCGCGTATCCTTTCCTGCCGGAACATGGCAGGAAGCGCACTTGACAGATTCATGCGGAAAGGTCAAAGGAAAGCCGGTCTTCGCGTGATCGGCCATGCTGAACGTAGATGGGCTCCAACCCTGCACGGTGTGACAGCTCTCGCATCGCCCCCCATCGGCGCGCTTTAGAAACTGTCCACCATGTGGATCCGGCTTATGGCAATCCGCACAGGCATTGTGAGGAATGGGGGTTTTGAAGTCCCCATTCAGATGGCAGGTCAGGCAGGGTACCTCAAGGTGTTTGCCGAGCAGTGGGTAGTTTGTCTTGGAATGGTCAAACGTCTCCGTGAAGCTCGACTTCTTCCACGTCAACGTTGTGTGACAGGAAGCGCATTCCTGCTTGAACTCGCCCTTGTGCGGATCTCGATGACAGTCGGAGCATTTTGCGAATGGTATGCCTTCGTAGCGGGGCTGACCATCCGCGCCAGGCGTGTGGCAACTCTGGCACGATATGTTCCGATGCGCGCCGGTGAGCGGGTAGGTCGTCTTCGAATGGTCAAAATGCTCACGGTCGATACTCGCTGCCTTCCAGTCGACGGTCGAATGGCAGTGCGCGCAATCGGCCCCAAAGCGGCCCTGGTGTGGATCCTCATGGCAGGTAGCGCAACTCGGCGACAAGCCAAGCCAGGTCCGATTCAGATCTTTACTGGCGAGCAGTGTGCGCGCCTGAGCGGAGATGTGTTGCACATTGTGGCACGAGCGGCAACTCACGCCAACATGCTTGCCGTCGAGAGCATATCCCGTCTTGGTATGGTCGAATCCGCTCGGAGTCGGATTCCAGTGCACCATCTGGAAATCAACCCCGTTGTGGTCGGAGTGGCACTTTATGCATGCGGCGCCCGGCGTTGCGGAACGTGGAAAAGTCGCATGAAGCCCTTTGTTCTGCTGGATCTCGGCGGCGATTTCCCGATGGCACTCGAGACACCGAAATACCGGTGACCGGGTGGAAACCTCGTGACACTTGGTGCAATTTCCAGCTCCGTTCAAGCTTTGGTGTGCCCTGGCAAGCGGCCCTGGAGATATCTGCGCCTTTGCGCCACCAACGAAGCAAAGCCCGAGACCAAAAACCCAGGCCCACTTGAGCAATGGGATTGTCCTTCTTGCGTGGGCACACTTCCGGGGCACAGGACGCGCCTGCACCCGAAAACTCTCGGAGGACCTTCTCATTGAATGGATCATTGCATTCGTTCCATTAAGCTCTAAGCCTCTTCAGTGTTCAACGTGCCGCTGTATCAGCGCAAGTGGGAGGGCGAGGTCGTTCATTCGAATATGAGGGCCGAAGGCAGGAGCGAAATCGGAGAAGTCAACTGGCCCACTTACAGGGGCCTAAGGAGATGATGGTGCAGATGCAGACTGGGATGCTTGCACGACCTCTCCTGGTTGGAGTATGCCAATTCGCCCTTGGGCTTGGCTAGAGCGGTTCCACAACTCACCTGCCCTATCCGGCGTCTTGCAGGGTGGCTCCTTCTTGGTGAAAAAGCCACTCGGCGGTTACGGACCCGGGTATAGCAATTGTGGAACCGCTGGGGTTCGATCTGGTAGGGGATACGATTCTAGTCTTGCGAAATCAGAGCTCCTCCAGGAATCCGCAAAGCATGCAAATGTTCCTAAAATGCTTACGGATGGCTGCGGGGTTGAGTTGGATCGACCGGCCTTTGGGCTATGCGCCGTATAAACGACAATCTACACTAGTTATCTTGGTTGCCAGCCCCAGGCCCATCCCTTGGGAGGAAAGTGGAAGGGCCTTTCGGCCGGGCTCAGATTGAGTTAGCCGGACCACGACAGGCTTTGTGCCGGTCGTTTGGCTGCCGACTGGGGGTACGCCGGTGGAACACAAATCCCAAAGACGGACGAAGGATTTCGGATCTTTGCCTGCGCGGGGTAACGGGGCTGCTCAGTGGCAGCTAATTGAGGCGCGAAGGTCAAAGCAAATATGCACCAGCCGCTATTTCGGCGGCGAATTTTGATTCGCGATCATTTGACGCCGCTGCTCAAACAGTTGCTGCATATTCGTGATCTGATTGTCCGTCGTGGTGGATTGCGCGGGAGCCGGAGCAGCATTCGGAGCAGCTGGCGCTGGGTGCAGAGTTGGAGCTGGACTTGCCTCGTCGGGTGCCGGCGCCGGCGTTTGATCGGTCGCCACGGCCTGATTTGCACTGGCCGCGGGATTCTCCGGCGGGGCGGCCGGCGTATCGTCGTTTGTCCCAGCGTTGGGATCCGCTGCAGGCCCCGCAGTGTCGTCCACGCCCGGAATTCCCTTGGTATTGAAATGCTGCCGCATCTGCTGGAACACTCGGTTGCCCCGCATCAGCGAGCTGTCGCCGGCAGTCTCCGCCGATTGGCCCTCCGATAGGCCCGTACCGCGCGCTATCAGCACAACCGTCTCGACTTTTTCGGGGTCTGAGCCTGAAATCCCGATTATGTAATCAAAGCTTGACGCGCTGAGCAGGGACGCGAGAACCTCCCGAACCGGCCCCGGCCCAATGGTGTCGAAAAACCGGCTTTCGGCTGCGTCATTCGGGATATCGATCTTCGCGCCAATGCACTTATTGACCTCTGCGAGGATGCTTGCCAGAGTGGAGTTGTTGGCCGAAATCGTAAGCTCGTTCCCTTTACAGACCACACGAAGAGGGCCGGTCGAGGATTCAGCCGGTGCGTTTGTTGCCGACTCAGGCACAGCCGGCACGGCGCCGTTGCTCCCACTGTTGACGGCAGGCTGACTGTTCGGTCCTTGCGCAACTGAAGCCAACGGCCCGGCAAGCAGGATCAAGCAAAGAGCTCGAGTTAAACTGTTGTTCCTCACGATTCATCTCCTATCCCAGCCGTTCGGCGTCCCTGCCACCGTGCCACGCATCAATTGCTCTTTGGTAGAAGGCTAAGTCGACATCAGAACTGCGGGCTCCGCTCCCAGTTGTTTTGTCTCGTCTGGCAGAGCACTTGAATTCCGATTCATCTTTGCCAGAGTCTTCCGCTTCCACAACTCGTAGATCGCGGGGTACACCAAAAGCTCAAGTGCGAATGACGTAAATATCCCACCGACCATGGGCGCCGCAATACGCTTCATGACTTCGGAGCCGGTCCCGATGGACCACATAACCGGAAGCAGGCCGATGCAGGTCGCGGCGAAGGTCATAAACTTCGGCCGCAATCTCTTTGCGGCTCCGTAAAGGACCGACTTGCGCAAATCGATAAACGTTCTCATCTTGCCGCGAAGCAAGGCGTCTTCGTAAGACAGATCCAGATAGAGCAGCATGAAGATACCAGTCTCGGCGTCGATGCTCAGAAGCGCAATGAAGCCCACCCATACGGCCACACTCAGGTTGTAGTGAAGCAAATAGATGGACCACACGGCGCCGATTGCGGAGAATGGCACCGCCAAAAGCACAATCATCGTTTTGATGGCTGAGCGCGTATTGAGGTAGATGAGCACAATCACCATCGCTATGGTGATGGGCACGACGATCTTCAGGCGTTGATTCGCCCGCGCGATGGCCTCGCGTTGGCCGCCCCAGGTGAACGCGTATCCGGCTGGCAGGTGTACGTTTTGCTGCAAGACATTGGTTGCTTCGGCGATATAGGTGCCCGTATCGCGGCCGGCCAGGTCCACGTAGACGTAACCGGTTAACATGCCGTTCTCATCGCGAATCATCGCCGGTCCGCTTGCGGGCCGAACGGTTGCCAGCTCCCTGATGGGAATCTGCCGATCGCCTCCGGCGGGAATCAGGACGTCTCCAACTTCATTCGCCGTGCTGCGGAAATCTCGCATATAGCGGACGTTGACCGGATAACGCGCCAGTCCCTCGTACGCAGTGCCAATGTCTTCACCACCGACGGCATTGGAGAGAACATCTTCTGCCGTCTTGATACTGATGCCGTATCGGGCGAGTTCATCCCGGCGCCAGGTGACGTCGAGAAAGTACCCTTCATTGGTGTGTTCGGCGAATACTCCGCGTGTGCCTCTCACCGATGGCAGGATCGCGGCTATTTGCTCACCGATCTGCTCGATTTTGCCTGGGTCGTCCCCTGAGATTTTGAGTCCGACGGGCGTGCGAATGCCGCTCGTCAGCATGTCGATCCGACCTCTGATAGGCATTGTCCAAGCATTGCTGAGGCCCGGGGCCTTGACTGCCGCATCCATCTGGCTGATAAGTTCCTCAGTCGAGATGGTGTCGGGCGTTATGTGCCGGAGAAGGCGTTTGGTCCATTCCGGCGCCCACGAGGAGTACCAGGTGTGAACATGCCGCCACTCGGAGCGGGGCTTGAGCGTAATCAGCGTCTCCAGCATGGAGAGCGGCGCGGGATCGGTGGCCGTTTCGGCTCTGCCCGCCTTGCCGAGGACCTGATCGACCTCAGGGAATTGCTTGAGTACAAGGTCAGTGGTTTGGAGAAGCCGCTGCGCCTGTGCGATGGAAATCCCCGGCATGGTTGTCGGCATATAGAGGATCGTACCTTCATCCAGGGGCGGCATGAATTCTGAGCCGAGCGACAGAAATACCGGAATGGTGACAGCGAGCAGCGCCACCGCCGCTCCAAAGACAACCCACTTATGTCGCAGCGTCCACGAGACCGCCGGCTCGTACACTCGCATCAGGCTTCTGCTCAACGGATTTTGGTCTTCTCTGCGAACTCTTCCCACAAGAAGCACATTGGCGATCCGGCATAGCCAGGCGGGCCTGAAGTTCAGACTTCCCACTCGAGTCACTAACAGGCGAAGAGCCGGATCGAGAGTGACCACGAGAAGCGCGGCCACCGCGACTGCCAAGGTCTTTGTGTAAACCAGCGGACGGAACAGGCGCCCTTCCTCGCCCTGCAGCGTCAGCACAGGAAGGAACGCAATGGCAATCACCAGCAAAGCAAAAAAGGCGGGCCTCGCGACCTCCTTGATCGCCAGCAGCACAACATCGCTGTGCTTGCCGGGCCTTCCGTCTTTGTCCCATTGTTCCAGCTTCTTTTGCGTCTGTTCCGCGACCACGATGGAGGCGTCAATTAACTCTCCAAGCGCAATGGCGACACCGGCGAGCGACATGACATTGATGCTGGCGCCCGTGAGCCGGAAGGGAATGAACGCGATCAATACCGCCGCCGGCATGGTGACCAAAGGAATGGACGCACTGGGAAAATGCCACAGGAACACAATAATGATCAGCGCCAGAGTGATAACGAGTTCAAGAATCGTCTCTTCGGTGCTGTCGATGGTGCGATGAATGAGTTGCGAGCGATCGTAGATGGGAACAAGTTTGACGCCGGCCGGCAGGCTCGATTGAATCTCCTTCAATCGCGCTTTGACGCGATCGATCACATCGAGGGCATTCTCGCCGCTGCGCATGATGACAACGCCAGAAACCACCTCTCCGGCGCCATCGAGATCGGTGACTCCACGGCGTAGATCCGGCCCTTCGACAACCTCTCCCAGATCACCGACCCGGATCGGCGCCCCCTCTTCGGGGGTTGCGACAACGATATCTTCGAAATCCTGGATGGAGCTCGCATAACCTCTGCCGCGAATTGTGTACTCGGTTCCGCCGAAATCGAGCATCCGGGCGCTGGACTCAGTGTTTCCTCCCCGGACAGCGTCGACGACCTGAGGAATCGTGAGCCCGTAGCCGCGCAAACGGTTCGGGTCAATGTTGATTTGATACTGGCGCGTATATCCGCCCACCGGCGCGACATCGGCAACGCCGGGAATCGACAAGAGATGGTATCGCAGGAACCAGTCCTGGTAGGAGCGTAGTTCGGAGAGGCTGTGCCGGCCAGTCGTATCGACGAGCGCATACTGAAAGACCCAACCGAGACTTGTTGCATCCGGGCCCAACTCCGTCTTCACGCCGTCAGGCAACCGGCCGAAAACACCCGAAAGGTATTCGAGAGTGCGGGAGCGCGCCCAATAAAGGTCGGTGTTGTCGTCGAAAATCACATAAACGTAGGAGTAACCGAAATCCGAGATTCCGCGTACGGCTTTGACATGCGGCGCGCCGAGCATTGCAGTGACAATGGGATATGTAACCTGTGCTTCGATCAGGTCCGGACTGCGATCCCATCGGGAGAGGATGATGACCTGCGTCTCGCCCAACTCGGGAAGGGCATCCAGACGCGAATGCATGATCGACCACCAGCCGACGATGCATGCGGCCGCGACGACAAGAATGATTGCGAGCTTATGACGAATTGAGAACTCAATGACCCGTTCGATCACTATTGAAGCCCCCCTGCACCCGCCTTGCGCCGCCGGTCGCGGCCGAATAGGTTTTCCGGAAGCAGCACTGGATATCGGACTTTATGTTCGCGGCCTCGTATACTTGCCCAGATACAGCGGTTCGTTACTCAATTCAGTTCATGGAATGCTGTGCCGTATGATTCATCGTGGAGGCCTGTGTCATAGGCCCGCTCGCCTTGCCGGCAGACTGCAGTCTGCTCTCCGAATCGACCAGGAACGTGCCGGAGGAAACCACAACCTCGCCTTCCTTCAATCCTTTGACAATCTCTACGCGGTCACCCAATTGCCAACCGGTTTCAACGGTCCGCGATTCGAATGAGCCTTCTGAAGCCTGCACAAACACACGCTTGGACAGGCCGGAATCGAGGATCGCGTCCGCCGGTACGCTGATGCCCGACGGAAGCGAGACCGGCATCGCAACGCTTACGAACATATTGGGACGAAGCTTGAATCCAGGGTTGTCGGCCTCCAGGCGGACCTTCAGGACACGCGTGACTGGATCGACCTCCGGCAGCACATCGCTCACTTTTGCCCGAAAGCTCTGGCCGGTTTCGGAGAGGGTTGCGGTGACCTCCATTCCGGGACGAAACGCCTGCGCATCGCGCCCGAAGACTTCGGCGACGATCCAAACGCGGCTGAGGTCGGCAATGGTGTAAAGATCGGTTTCTCTTTCGAACCTCATGCCCGGAGAAATGTTTCGCGTGAGGATAAAACCGTCGGTCGGAGGGACGACGTAAACACCATCGGGAAGCTTGCGAGTGCGTGCAATCTCATCAAGCTGAGTGTCGCTCATGCCCAGAATCCGCAACCGGTCCATGTATCCGTTCAAGCTGCTGCTCCCTTGCGCCGAAACGGCTCCAGGATATGGAACCGTGCGGTTCCCGTCGCTGCCGACCGCACCTGGCACCCGTTCGCTCGCTGCGAGGTATCCGGAAGTCACTGCCAGGAAATCGGGCGAGTAGACAACGGCGAGGTGCTGGTTCTTGGTTACATAATTCCCGACCGCATCGTCGTGGGTCTCCTTCACATAGCCGTCGGTTCCAAAGCTGACGCGGTAGATTCGTGTTTCGTCCGGCACAACGCGAGCAAACACTCGAATGGTTCCCTTTCCCTGATCGCGCTCGGCTTTGGCCAGCCTGATACCGTAAAGCTGCTGGACTGCCGGATCGATCGCGGTCCCTCTCTCCGCCGGTTCCGAACTGGAAACCAGCGACTTACCGACTTCATCCGCATACACAGGGACAAGATCCATGCCGCAGTCGGGCGCTTTGCCCGGTTTATCGGAACGATAGGCTGGGTGCATCGGATCCTGGTAGTAGAGAATCCTGCGCGAGGCATTCAGCGTTGGCGACGGGCGAAGGTGACCCAGTGCAAGTCCGCCGATCAGCCCGACCACGAGCAGAAGCAAGTAGAGTCCGTTCCTTATCACTCGATTCCTCCCTGTTGATGCGGTTTTCGTTCATGCTGAGAGAAAGAAGGCTAAGGAGAGCGAAGCGAAATTGGAGGGTGCGCTTTGTGCCAGAAAGCGCGCCCTCCACGTCGATCTGGGGTTAGTCCAAAATTCCTCAAACGGAACCGGGCATGGTTGGTTGAACTGCCTGCGGACATGGCCCGACTCCTAATTCCCGCGTGCATGCCAAGAGGAGCCGTTCGATTGCACAACGAGCAAGCTCGCAAATTGGCGCCCAATGCTCTGCTCCCGGGATTCGACCTTGTGCATGGTGCAACGATCGCCAAAGCACCGGCAATTCGCGGCCGAGCACTGCCTGCGCTATGCCGATGAGGGCTACGCTATCACCCTTGTTTGAGATGAGTACTTGCGCTGGAGCAAGTGCTCATGCGGACTCACCGCGGCAGCCAGACAACCGGCGAAGGTTCGACGAAGACACACCGTCGAAACGCGCCGTTTGCTGCGCAATCGCACCTTCCGGCGACGGATCATTCAAAAGCTCCGTGAGTATCGAGCAAATCACTTAAAAGGACAAATTCGGAGGAAAAATGAGATTGCTCGATGCATTTCAATGACTGCTCTTGCGCAACCGACTGCACTCTTTGCTCCAGCGCTATTTACGGATCACGTGAGTCGTGCCAATTCAAGCAAAGAGGCTTGGCAGTCAGTGTTTCATTAAATGAAAACCATTTCCATTCTATCGAACGCCTGAGTTTGAGCGCCTCGCATAAATTTCTTGAGCTATTTGCGCTTGCGCAAATAGCAAGGCGATTTCCCTAGGTATTTTCACTTCATTCCCCGCCAACGGCCGCAGTCGGCTGGAGTTCCTCGGCTTATTCTTTTGGGTTATGAATCGTGAGATTCACCGGAATCGGAGCGAATCGTGGCGACAGGCCTTGACAAGGCCTCACAAAATGCCATACTAAGAATCTCAAAACTCAATTTCGGAAGTTCATTTGCTGTCTTTTTGTGCTCGCCCCTTCGAGTGGATTTAGAGAGGTTGTTCCGTCTTTAAGGCAAGACCACTCGCTGGGAGTTGGGCCCGTGACGATTCGTATGCTTGGCGCGGCAAGCGGTGTTTGAATCCTTTTGCCTTGGTGATGACAGATGGCGTCAGGTCGTATGACGGCAATGCGTTTGGCACCGGCCGGTGCGTCTACCCCAGATTCAACACTTGCTGACCGAGTGGTACTGATGTGCGCCTCAGCGCTCTTCTCAGGCCTTAGACGCGAGGAATGCCTGGAGATCGCATCGTGCGCCAGAGCGAGAAGCTTTGCACGTGACGAGCTGCTGTTCATGCAGGGACATCCGGTGCAAAACCTCGTTCTCCTCCAGGCAGGCAGCGTAAAGCTCACACAGCTTAGCTCCAGCGGGAATGAAGTCATCCTTTGGATGAATGGCAAAGGCGACACAGTCGGCGTAAGTCCCGAAGTGCCAGCCTGCAGCCACACGTGTTCTGCCCGCGCCATGGAAAATTGCAAAGCCCTGACTTGGGAGTATTCCCGCCTTCAAACCTTCTTGGCGGACTATCCCCAGATCAGGAAGAACATCAACCAAATCCTGTCCGGCCGGTTACAAGAACTCGAAGAGCGGTTCCGCGAAGTGGCCACGGAAAAGGTAGCCAAGCGTTTAGCTCTAAACCTGCTTCGGCTGCTCAAGAGAGTCGGCAGCCAGCACCACGCCGGAGTTCAGGTTTCGCTTTCGCGCGAGGAATTGGCGCAGATGACAGGCACCACGCTATTTACGATCAGCCGCATCCTGTCGAAATGGGGCGAGGAGGGATTCATCCTGCCGCGGAGAGAAGCGGTCGTCGTATGCGACCCTTCACGCCTGAGCCAAATCGGTGATGAGGAATCCTGACAGGATTCGGGCATTAGTCTGATCTCGGGGCATCCCTTACTCATTTGAAGCTTCCATAGCGGCGAAGGCCACTGCGAGTTAGACGTCCAAATTCCAACCCATCGTTGAATCCCTGAGAATCTCTACGCAAGAACGCGAACCAACGAGGTCCGCCGAACCACTAGTGCGCGGTCAGTCAGACCACTGAAATGCCCCGTCAGCCGCGCGCGAGCAGACCTTCAAATAGAAATGAAATCTTCGTTCCGGTCAGAGGCAACGATACCGGCGCTTTCGGCGTCGCATTCCATGCTCCGCAGCAAAGACGGCGTGCTTGCTCATCAAGTATGAAGAGAGTGCCGGACCCGACAGATTGTCGCAACCGCGAATTCTCAAGGAACCGAGGAATAGAAAGATGCCCCGTCGGACCCAACTCTCGATCTTGTTTGGTTGCTGTGTGTGCGTTGTCGCTGTTGCTGCCTCGGCAGGAACCAGACAAGCCGGACTCTGGGAGGTGACCACCACGACGACCTGGCAAAAGTCTCCTACGACTCCCGGCGGAGGCGGCGAATCTATGAGAGATAGCACTCATACGACGCAGGTTTGCCTCACACAGGAAATGATCGAGAAATACGGTGCGCTGCTGCCGCAGTCCCGCGGCGAATGCACTCTGGCGAATAAGGTCATCAAGTCCGGCACAATCACGGGCGACTACCTGTGCACTGGATTGATGAGCGGCAAAGGCGACCTTGTGTCCACGTGGACCGATGTCGAGCATTCCCGGAGCTCAGTTCACTTTGTTGGAACACTCCGGGTGGGAGGCGACGCGCAGCCGATTGAGTGGACAACCGAATCGACTGCGGTCTTTAAGAGTAACGATTGCGGCGGGCTCCTGCCTCCACCACTGCCGCAGCCGCGACATTGATCCTGAAAAGAGGCAAGACTCCTCTTTTATTGCAGGCAGCGCTGTTGACAAAGAATCGGCCTCAGGCGTCGCTCGAGATATCGCGCCTTAAGTCAAAAAGCGCCGCTGCGCATGCTTCCAATCTGGAAAATATCCGAAAAGGGTGAACGCTGGTCCGTCCGGCGCGGCTTGCAATGAAATCTGGTCTGCGCCGGTTCGGCATAGGATCGCGTTACATGAAACCGGTCCATTACGACATATCGTGTGCGCAGGCCACCAACGCTCTGCGGCATTTGTGCCGGCAGCATCCTGCGATCCACATAGATGATCAGCGCCGCCTCTCGCGGATTATCAAGGCTTTGTCCGACGCCCACTGCGAAGAAAGCCGGGGTCGATTTCATCAGGGCAGGCGCGTATTGCTGCTTAATTGCGATGGCGTCATTCAGTATCGTGAACGGAATGGCCGGCGCAGCAGCGTTAGAACCAACAAGCGGCGTTGTACCGGAACCCGCGGCATGTCCATTATTTGAGATCGGCATGGTGCGTACGCCGCTCACGCTGTCTGACACCTTCGCGTTCATGTTCCCATCTACGTAGATGACGACTGCAGCTTCGCCGGGATGGTCGTTGCTTTTTCCCGTGGCCACGCCAAGAATCCCTGCCGCTGGATTCACCAGCGCTCGAGCTTCACTAACGGCCTGCTGGGCGCGCGCCATCTCGGCATCAGATAACGAGAGCGCCTGCGCCGCATCCACGGTGCTATCGCCATAATTCAGACAACTTACCGGATGGTCTTGCACCCCGGCGTAAGAGTACGTAATCTCGCCGCCATTCTGGATGCCTAACTCGCTCAAGACATCGGAAGCAGGGTTGGCCACGGCTTGGCTGACCCCTGAGGCGTCAATGCCACCGGCGAAGTACAGGCCAACCGGCTCGGCGTTCCCAACATCTAAAACCAGCGAGCCCGAGTCTCCGGCGTCGCTGAAACCGTCGCCGCTAATCACCAGTTGGTGGGTAAAGGTCTTACTCAGGTAGGGCTTGGTTTCCGCGCAATCCAGGTAGTAGTCGACGTTAACATCCACGTCAACCGCTGTGATTGCGGCGCAAGTTTGACCGGTCGTGCGCCCGCTCTTCGCAACCTTCAGTTGCAAAGTGCCGGTCTCCCCTTTGCCGCCCGATGAGGTAATACCTGGAGGAGCGGCAGCCAGCGCGCCATCTGGCTGTCTCGAGCCCATCTCTTGAATGCTTCCGGCTGGGTCGATGGCGTTCGATCGCACCTCGGCTATGGCCGCGTCGGCGTTGGTCGTCCTTGAGTCCAGTGGAACCCATGCCGTAAGAGAAGCAACCGGGGCGGTGCCTGAGTACTGCGGACTCGGCGCGCAGTTGTTGTCGATCAGCCCCGGCTGCACGATGGCGTCGCCGACACTGGCGTGATCGGTTCGCGCAAGGACGTGGTTGTTGCTCAGCAGGTACTGCTTGTTGTCGGAACCCCTCAGCAATGCGCCAAGCGTGCCGCTACAGCAATCTACAACCTGGTCGTGCACCTGGTCATAATCGCCGTCGTTCCCGCCCGAAGCGCCCAATTGGATGGGCGGTGCCATTTGCGCCTGGTGGGTTGCCGGGTTGCTCGATATTCCCGCCGGGTTCAGGAGAATTCGCGTGGCCATTCTGGCACGCGACGCCCCAACCGTTGCCACAACATAGACGATTGCCGCCGAGGCGATCGACGGCGGTGCAGAGTAGATGACGGTGCAGGATGTGAATACGCCGTTTTCGCGATTGCATGAAGTTTCGCGAAGTGTTCCCAGCCCTCCGCTTCCTCCGCCCGCAGGGCCCGCTAGCGCAAAACTGATGCCGGTGCTGCCGCCCGATTCAGTCAGAAACCCAGTGATGCCTACGTTTCCGTTCGCCCCGATCGCTGCGTTTTCGGGTGTGAGTGGCTTGAGGAATCCTGGCGTCACCGTGACGATCGCAGAGGATGTCACAGTGGGATCCGATTGCAGTGAGGCGGTTACTACCACACGCGCGCTGTCTTTAGTCACGTAGCTAGGGGGAGTGTATTGGCCATCCGAACCGATGCTGCCGGGACCAGAGATTGGATCACCGCCGGAAACCGACCAAATCACTGGCGCCGCACCACCACTTAGAAACGTCGCGGTGAATTGATCCACAGGCCTTCCCCATGTATCCGTCAAGTTACAGCCAGTGCAATTCGTGTCGATTGTGCTGGTTCCTATCGAATGAGGATCGGTCGAATTGGCGGAAAGCGAGATAGAGTAGGTGGCGTTCCGCGAGGTCGCGTTGATCGCGCCGTAAACGCAACCGGTGAGCGTCACCAGCCCGAGTTGCATGAAGATCAAGCAAGAACGAACCAGGATGGTGGATGGTCGCGGCGTTCTACCATAGCCTCCGGTGAGGAGGTCATGCAACAATGGACCGCCGCGCCTACAGCAACTTGCTGCTGTGCGCTCCAAGGCTCTTTCACCTCCTGGGTTCACAATGCGAGACCAGGCTTCAATTCACCTGTGCTGAGATGAACAGCCCCTTTTCGGTACTCTGCGCATAGCGGTAAGTCGTGTCTGAATCGCAGGTGCAAACTTGGGCCGAGGCCAATCCATCAGGCGCCATGCAATCACGAGAGCTACGGCTGCAAAACAAATCTCAATCACGATTCACCTCTTTGCAGTTCCCGCTCCGTGGCGAAGGATCATGTTCCAACGGTTACCCGGACAGCCCACCTTCACACCAGATCGTAGAAATGGGCCGCGGAAATGCCCATTTGCTCCCATGCTGCCCGGAAAGACAGTTCCCGTATTTGCCTCGGAGCAAACACGCTGCACCGTTATCCCCCAAATCCACAGTCTCCTTCGGCGGTTCCCAATCACAGTGACCCGCTCTGGTGAGCAAAAGGCACGGCGCGCTTGCAAAAAGGTGGGTATTTTGTCGCGCCCATTGGCGTTAAATGTGGGCCGATCTCGGCATATTGACCTTGCGCAAGGAGGCGGCGAGGGCAACCGATTAGAGTGTCTGCTTAAGGGAAGCTACACCCCTTTAAAGAGGCAATAATGATACGATCCCGGCTTCTGCTCTGGGCTATATTGGCTTGCACGATTGCAGCGCCGGTTCTGGCCGAAAGCGCCGAATCCGCATTCAAGGCTGGCGAGCGTGCAGAAAAGAAGAACGACCTCGACACCGCATTCCAGGCATTTAAGCGGGCCCACGACGACCGGCCAAACGACCCGAAGTACATGGCGGCTTACCTGCGACTGCGGACTTATGCCTCCTCAAATCACATCCATGCGGGACAGGAATTGCTCGATGAGCACAAAACGCAGGACGCTCTCGCCGAGTTCCGCATCGCCACGCAGATCGATCCCACCGACTTCGAAGCTCTCGGACTGGTTCGGCGCGCCACCGACGAGATACAGAAGGAAGTTCGAGAAAAGGAGGCCGCTGCCACATCGAAGGATCAGAACTCTGCTCTGGAACAGGCCGCGATGAACGCCGCCGGCCCGGTGACTTTGGCTTATAAGGGTGATATTCCGGTTTCCATTCACATGACCAACGCGCCCGTCGACATGATCTATAAGACACTCGCCAGACTCGGTGGCTTGAATATCTTGATGGATCCGGATTACAAGCCCCTAAAGGTCACATTTGAACTTTCAGACGTGCCATTGCACGACGCTCTGGATATGCTGGCTATCCAGACGAAGACGTTCTGGCGTCCGTTGTCGTCGAATACAATTCTCATTTCGACTGACAACAGTACCAAGCGCAAGGAACTGCAGCAGAGCGTAATGAAGACATTCTACCTGCGTAATGCATCGACTCCGGCCGACTTGCAGGAAGCAGCCGGCACGTTGAAGGGAATCCTCGACATCTCTCATATTCAGGCCACGCCGGAACTACGATCTCTCACCCTCCGCGGCACTCCAGATCAGATGGTCCTTGCTCAGAAGCTGCTCGGCGATATCGACAAGGCAAAGCCCGAAGTTCTTGTCGACGTTTTGGTGATGGAGGTAAGCCGCCTCAAGCTCAGCACCCTTGGTTCGGTGCTGCCCACGTCGGTCAGCGCCTCCATCGCGCCAGTTGGCTCTTCATCGTCTGGTTCGTCGGGATCGGGGCTCACGTTGAATTCGTTCTCTGGGCTTACGGCGGGCGATATCTCCGTGGCGGTTTCCGGCGCAAGCTTCACTGCCTTGGCGTCAGACACCAATACGAAGGTCATTCAACGCCCGGAAATTCGCGTCATGGATAACGAGAAGGCCTCGCTGAGAATTGGCGACCGCATCCCAATCGCAACTGGTTCGTTTCAAAGCGGTCTTACGCAGGGAGTCAATACACAGTTCCAATACATCGACGTGGGTGTGAACATTGACATTACCCCGTGGGTCCATGCCGACAACGAAGTAACGCTCCAGGTTGCGCTCGAAATTTCAACGGTTACGGGCGAGACATCGGTTGGCGGAGTAACGGAACCCACGATTGGACAGCGGCGTATCGAGCACACGGCGCGCCTGGCCGACGGCGAAGTCAATCTAATTGGCGGAATTCTCCAGGATACTGATACAACATCCCTCAGCGGCTACCCGGGGATTCTCAATTTTCCCATACTCAAGTACCTCTTCGGACAGGTAGGCAAGACGCGTCAACAGGACGAGATTGTATTTGCCATCATTCCGCACATCATTCGCTCGACGGAGGTGACTGACCAAAACTTGAAGATTGTTGACCTTGGCTCCGAGAATTCTGTGACCTATCACAAAGCTGATACAGCGGCTGGTCCGGGTTCATCGCCGCCAGCACCGGCTGGTCAACAATCGACAGAGAAGCCCGCGGAGCCTTCGCAACGCCCGCAGGTAGTCCATCAATAAAACTCGCTGCTGGGGCCATTCTTTTCCGGTTGATCGTCCGCGCCATCTTGTGATGGCTGACCATTGAGTAAGTCGAGGCGTCATGGAAGTGCAAAGTATCCTGAGCAAGTTCAAAGTCAATTCGCGCTGCGCCGGACGTCCGCCGGCGGTTGTCGAGATTGCGCCACGGGGAGTCCTGGCAGCTTCTCTTCCGCTACTTGGACAGACGCCAACGTATGCGTTCCAGGCCTTGGTAGCTGGCACAGTGGTGCCGGGAATCGAGGAGCCGAACCTGCGCCCGCCGGAGACGGTGACGGACGCCGTGCGGTCCACGATGGAGAAGGTTTCTTCCAACTCTCGCGCCGTTACAATTGTGCTGCCCGACGCCACGACGCGCGTCTTCATGCTGGAATTCGATGATCTACCTGAGAACGTTGATGACGCTGTAGCCATTCTGCGTTTCAGGCTTCGAAAGGTCGTTCCTTTCGATGTGGAGAACGCAAGGATCAGCTATCAAATGCTTCCGCCGCAAGGAACGAAATGCAGGGTACTGGTCGCGGTGATTCCAGGGCCCGTTCATGCCGAGTACGAGGCCGCGGTACATGCAGCGGGATATGAGCCCGGAGCGGTGCTGCCCACGGGCCTGGCTGCGCTTGCGGCACTCAATTCGTCCGATCCGGTGCTGTCGGCCTCCCTGAGCGAAATGTCGCTTACAACGTCAATCACCAACAGCGATGACATTTTGCTCTATCGTACGCACGTGCTGTCCAACGAACCGGTGGAGCGGGCTTCCGAGGTACGTCGAGATATTGCGGTCGCAGTCGCTTATTTCGAGGACAAACTGATGACCCGGCCACAGTGTCTCCATTACGCAGGCATTGGCACAGCCGAAGAGTTTGCCTCCTCCATGCCTGAGCCGGAACTGGCAGTGGTAGATCTAGCTCCGCGGCCCCGGGTCGCCGATGGCGTCCTGCCTGAGGACACAAACATTGCCGGCGTAACCGGTGCGCTGGCGGGAGCGAGGTAATCGCATGGAAATCAGCATCAATCTCGCGAGCCATCCCTACATCAATCTGCGGCCGATACTCAAATCCTTGCGGACTGCCATGGGTGTGCTCGCTGTGCTTGCACTCGCCCTCGGAGTTGCGGAATGGTTTGTTCACCGGAAGGCTCAAGAGGCCAACCGCGGTATTCACTCGCTCCAGGCGGGGGTTTCAAGGATCGCTGCGGAACGGCAAGGCTACCAGGAGATGATGCGCCGTCCGGAAAACGCGCAGCTCCTGAAAGAGACCGACGATCTCAACCAGATTTATGATGCAAAGGCGTTTTCCTGGACTTTGGTTATGGAGGATCTTGAAACCGTGCTGCCCAGCGGTGTGCAAGTGACCGCCATCGATCCCACGCGGGAGAAAGACGGCAACATCACGCTGCACGTGCGCGTTCACGGTCCGCGTGACAAGAGCATCGAGTTGGTGAAGAATCTCGAACTTTCCAAGCGCTTCCTCTCTCCTCGCATCGTCGGCGAGTCAGCCGATACCAGCGTTGGGTTCAATCAGAAGCCTGAGCCAGTGAGTGTTTCCAACACCACCGAACTCGACCTGCTGGCCGAGTACAACGCGAACTCTCCTGACGAATCGAGCCCTGCCACGGCCGGGAATGCATCCGCACCTGACGAATTGGGGCCCGCCAAGGCCGGGAATGCATCCGCAGATAGCGCGGCGAACGTAGCTGCGCCGCCTAAACCCGTTACGACATTGCAATATGTCGCTCGCACTGGTAGCGATAAATCGAAGCCTCACCCAACATCTCACCTTGGAGGTGCAGAATGAACGGCCCTCCACCTGTTCCCTGGCGCCGACGCCTCGGTTCCCCGCTCGCTTTGCATTGTGCGGGATTGACTGTGCTTGTTCTTATCGTCATCGCGCTGGTTGTGCAACTTGGCATCGACTGGACGGCGGCGAACACTCGCGCGCCTCGCATTGCGGCCAGCGAAAGGACCGACCTGGATTCTCTGACGAAGGCGACTGTACCGCTGCGTGGCCTGGACCAGCGCGTTGCCCAGACGCGGGAACAAATTGATACCTTCCTTGCGCAACGCATCCCAGCCAATTATTCGTCAATCGCAGTCCGCATCGGGGAACTTGAAGTCCAGTCGGGAGTTCGGCTTTCGCGCGTCGAGTACTCCCAGGGATCTCGAGGATCCGATCTGACCGAAATCTCAATCGACTCTGGCGTTGGCGGCGACTATCCGCAGATCATGCAATTTGTGAATGGCCTTGAGCGCGATCGAATGTTCTTTGTCATCCGTTCCATGACGCTCACCGGCCAGCAAGGCGGGCTTGTCAGCCTGCAGCTGCGTTTTTCCACCTGGCTTCGTCCGGCTGAGGCGGCAGCCAGCGGATTGCCCGCGACTGCCTCGGCCCGAACCAACTCTGGTCTTTCGAGCGACAACAAGAAGGAGTAACGGCAGCTATGCGCGTGGGAACAGAAAACAAGCGCCAAGTCTATCTGTTCGGTGGGCTATGCGTTGTCATCGTCGCATTCGCGGCATGGGAGCTTCACGGCACATCCGCGACCAATTCCATTGCGGTCAATCCTGCGGCGACGCATAACACGATTGCTACCCAAAACAGAACGGATTTTGCCCGCAGCCTGAGCAATGCCGGTCTGGAACCAGTACTGCGCATCAATCAACTCGCCCGGAACGAGCAGGTAGCGTATGCATCAACGGGCAGGAATATCTTCTCCGTCGAGTCGGCGCCCGTGCCTATCGAAGCTCCAATTGCTCCTGCCCGGCCAAGCCTGACAACTGCAAGCTTGCCCCCACCTCCGCCGGAGCCGCCCAAGCCCCCCGCGATTGACGTAAAGTACCTCGGTTACACCGAGAGCACCGATAGGACATACAGCGCCATCCTGGTACGGGGAGATGACAGCTTGTCAGCCAGGAGCGGCGAGATCATCTTCCATCGTTACAAGGTCGGCCCGATTCACCCGGCGAGCGTCCAAGTAACCGATTTGAGCTTCAACAACACTCAAACAATCAGCATCACTGAGAAGTGAGCGGGAGCGCTCGTATGAAGACCTGCCCCGGGACCAGCCGTCCCCACTCTCAAGAGGAAGGTTACGTTCTGATCATCGCTTTGCTAGCAGTGGCGATTTTTGTGATCTCTCTTGCCGTTGCGCTGCCCAAGGTCAAGGAAGCGATTCAACGCGATCAGGAAGCTGAGACGATGCACCGCGGCAAGCAGTACATTCGCGCAATTCAGCTTTACTACAGACGATTTCATGCCTATCCGCCCAGCGTGGATGCGCTGGTCGACACAAATGGGATACGCTTTCTACGCAAAAAGTATACCGATCCGATAACCGGAAGGGATGACTGGCTGCCTGTCTTGTTGGGGCAGAACAAGGCACCGACTGCCATGGGCTTTTTTGGGCAGCCACTTGACGCGGCAGAGGCAGCGCTGATGGGAAATGGCCCAGCCAGCTCACTCGCTAGCGGAGAATCACCTTTGGGCTCCGGAACAGGTTCAACAGACAATGCTGGTTCGAATACCTCCCAATCGAACGGAGGTTCAACCGCGAATGCCGGAACGGGTGCAGCCGGACAGATCATTGGGGGAACAGGAATCATCGGCTTCTCACCCGCGAGCCCCAGGCAGTCGATCATGGTCTACAAGACCAAGGATCACTACAGCGAGTGGGAGTTTGTGTACAGTCCGCTCGCCGACTGGGGCATACGAGGACAGCTTCCCATGTTGCCGCCGCCCGGTCCGCCGGCGAATTCCGGCAGCCCTGGCTTTAATCCTGGCTCGGCAGGAGCGAACCAGACCATCGGAAGTCCGCCGTCTGCGACTGCAACCCCATAGGAGATGCGAACGATTCCAGATCCTATTCGGCCTTCATCGCGACGATCACAAAACGCGCCAGACAAACCAGGCTGCCTCACTGGTACTAGCTTGCGACTCACTCGGTTCGATGACAGAAATGGAATCGATGCAGAGCCTAGAGGCGATTCATTGTCCCGATGTTTGCGCCTTTCAACTTCCCGAGGGATGTTAACGCGGGGATAACGCGCTGTCTGCGACACGTTCATCTCTCGAACCGGCGTATCATCCACGATGCAGCACCTTCCCGCACCGGTGCGCTCCCATCTTTCGTCTCATGGGGCCGATCCCTCTTCGGGGCATCCACTTACCGATTATCCCTTCGGTTCGCAGTCCGCTGTTTCTGGGGTCACAGAACTGTCATTCCGTTTGCAGTCTTTTCGCAGCCCGTTCTCACCAGGGCGGTTCCACAATTCGCGTGCCCTTTACGGCGTCTTGCAGGGTGGCTGTTTCTTAATGAAAAAGCCACATGGCGTCTGCGGCTTCGGGTATAGCAATTGTGGAACCGCCGTAGTTGGCTGGCAACCTCCCGGTCCCAATGAGGGATGGTTCGAGGGCATCGCCTCTCGATACAGCGAACCCGGCATCGCTATTGCCGGCGGCCTTTCTCAATCGAAATTGGCGGGAGACTTGCCTTTATAGTGACCGCCATTGCCAGTTCGTGCTGAAGCTGCGCACCGTACTCGCGGACCAGGGCCGCTCGAGTTCGGCGAAACACTTGCCATGAAAGCCATGGGACTTCAAGCTGCTCGCCGATGGATTTCAATCGGCGCGCGGCAACATTGATCTGATTGATCGGTTTGCCGGCCCTGGACTCAAGAACAAAATCGTTCCAGCCGACGTTTCTCGCTTTGTTGAGTTGGAGGAATGCTGACCTCAAAAGGTGAGGAATGGGAACATGCTTTCTTCGGCCTTCCGGCACACTGCTCAGCTCGCCGCGGTACCATTGCGTTCTAACGCTGATGCTCCTTGGCGGAATCAGCTCCCCTTCCCGGTTCACGAGGTGATCCGTCAGATTTACGAACTTCCACTGGAGGCCGCAGATCTCCGCGATGTTCATCCCGGTAAGGATTGCAATCAGCGCCATTTCCCATTCCGGGTAGCGCATCGCTTGAAGCACGTTCACCATCTGTTCAAATGTCAACGCGTAAGCTGTTTTTCTCTGCATGCCAGGCGGACTTACCAGAATGGCTGGATTGCTGCCCAAAAAGCATCCCTCTTTGATTGCGTGAGAAATGATCGCGCTGACAACGTTCCGAATATGCTTTGCTGTTTGCGTCGAGTATCCCGTTTCCAGTGCGACGGAGATAAGGCGCTGCACGTCTTCGGGCTTTATATCGCGGAGCCGCACGTTGTCCAGATAAGGCCAATTGGGGTTGGTCTTGAGTTTCCCTTTTGACCTCTCCACATCGACGCGGAAAATCCGGTTGACCTCGTCCGGCTTGAGGATATGCTTCAGGATGGCTTGATAATGCCTACGGCCAGGAGTGCGCTTGGTCGCAATGTGCTCTGGAAGGAACTTCCATTCGACGAATTCTGTGATCGTCATCTCCAAAGCCTTTTCCCGTTCCTGGCGGACAGTGCTGGACTTAGGCGTGCGCGAAGCCAAGTCCTTCGCCGGCTGCTCCGGCTCGATTGCAGTCCGATCCCCGTACGGCTGGAGCCCGTTCTGATGCTCAAACCATCGCGCCGATCCTGCCATACTCCGCTCCCATGCCAACCGCGAGAATGCATTAGGGCAGGTCCAGGACTGCTTCGCCCTTTCCCGATTCAAGCAAGATCGCCGTTCCCCGAGAGGATCCGCGTCCCGGCGGGGCCGTCCGGCTTTTTCGCGATCAAATGCGTCCGGGGCCGCGACTGGTTAACCAGCGCAGGTGCAGCAGACTTTCAACGGCGACCTTCGAATGGGATTGCAGTCGCCTTTCTCGATCCCCGCACCTGAGTTCAACTGGGGGAATGCGCTGGAGTCCCGGTTTGCAAATCCTAGTTCAAGGAAAGCGCACTAAAGCCCTGCAGGCTCCTCACAATCCCTGGTGGCGCTGCGGCGCGGTAGTTCCGATTACCGGCTTCGAGAACCGCGAAGCGTCCAGCTTGGGATTTACGACAACCTTTTCGATGACGATCTTCTCTGGGGGAACGCGGGCATCTGTGGCGCCGGACCCGGCATTCTCAAGCGGAAGCACCCTTGTTTCCAGGAGGAACGGAATCTGGAGACCGTCAACTTTGCGATAGTCCCGGTAATAAATCTCTACCGGATGCATCTTCCCATCGAGCTTTCTCGGCGCACCTTCTATCTTGGTTTCAAGAAAGCTCTCGGCATCGATCCAAACATGGAGGACCTGGCCGTTCTTGGTGGTGAGCTTCAGCTTGTAGGTGGGCCGGTTCTCTACGTTTTCCATGCCGTCCAGCTCCACGCGCGTGCCCTTGGCCGCGTAGTCCACCAGCGGGCCATCAAGATCCGACTGCAACGAGGCCAATTTCAATTCATCGGCCGTATAGGGCTCGACTTCGAGCCGGTTAAGGTAAGGCCGCACCTTCCAGCCGTTGGTCCCGTCGTATACCTGGATGGCTGTTTTGCCTGCGAACTGCAGTTCAAAGCGGACTTTGCGGGGGCGCTCCAGCTCCATCAGGAACGGCAACTGCGCCTCTTTAGCAAGCCGCGGAGAGCTCGGCATAGGCTGTAGTTTCCCGGCCCCACCCGGTGGCGTGACGGCCGGTGTCGAGATCGTTTCCCGTTTATCGCCCCCCGCGCCGAGTTTCCCCGACTCCGATATGGTCTGGACCGCAAGCCATGCCTGCTGTCCACCCCGAGCCGCAACGTTTCTATTGGCTATCTCGGCCGCGGAAAGATTGGTGCGGGCCGTAGTGGTATCCACTGCGCCGAATAGGAAATTGGCGAATCCAACGACCAAACCGAATGCAAGCAACTTGCGTACCATCTGACTTGCTCCTCACTAGCAGGCTTTGCCTGCTACGGCATTAAGGGCGGTCCCGGCCGGCGTTTCAAGCCGGTTCCTCATAGCCGTTGCCCGTGACTCATTGAACCACAAGGCCATTTACATGAAATTGACCTATGACAACGTTCACGCGATCCCCGCGTTTTACCACCTGGCCCGGATTCGAGAAGGCCATCCAATAGGTTATGCCTGCTTCCGGCGTGTTTTTCACGCGCATCTTTCCCATGTATGGCAACTCCGGCACCACCAGCTTCACCTGAGCGGCCGGATCGATCAGGAACGGCTCAATTCCCTCGTCGTTGAGCAGCTTCGCTTTATTGGGGTCCAGCACGCGCCAGGTGAAGCGAATCAATTCGCCCGACTCCGCTGCCTTCACACTCAGAGAGTCGATTCCCCAGAAAATGCCGTAATACTCACGCTCCCGCCTCGGAACGGCAGGCCGGTAAGTGCTCGGAACGCTGGTCACCGATGGCTTTGCAGCGGTTGCAGGCGTTGCCGCCGGCTTAGATTCGGCGGCAGGCGCACTCTGAGCGGCCGGCGTCGCGGCTCGCGCCCGCAGCGGACAAACGAGAATGCTGCTGGCAAGAATTGCCGCCAGCAGCATGATCTTGATACCAAAGAGCTTCTGGGAGTCAGACTGAAACTTTGAGCCTTTCATGAGGAACCCCAATCGTTCTTTGCCGGCCGGACGCCCCGGTGCGAGTGTCCGGGCGGCTGGTTTGTTGTTAATTCACCGTAAACGCGCCGTTTAGAGTGTTCGTGGTCCCGTTCGGCGTTGTTGCGGTCACGTTTCTCGCCGTATGCCTTGGACCGTTCGTAATGTCGCAGTTCCCGGAGATGGACGTGGCAGTGGATGAGCTGACTGTGCAGGTCACCCCCGTTCCTGACACCGTAATTGCGGTGGCTCCCTGGAGGTCAGAACCGGCCAGGGTGACCGGCATGCTGGTGTTGTGAGTGCCGGTGGCCGGGGTGATTGAGGTCAACGTCGGTCCGGTCACCGTAAACGCCACGTTGTTTGTTGTGCGGCCTAGCGTGCTCACGCGAACAGTCATGGCGGCTAGCCGAGCACTCGCGGTGATCACGAAGTTCGCGGTCACTTTGGAATCGTTCACCACGGTTGCGCTGTTAACAGTAACCCGTGTATCGCTCACCTTCACCGCAGTTGCGCCAGTCAGGCCTGCACCGGTCAGAGTTACAGGAACCGTTGTACCGCGGCATCCCGAAGCGGGGCTGATTCCAGCCAGCGACGGACCTGTCACTGTGAATGCAACGCCGTGGCTGGTCCCGGCGACCGTGGTCACGGTCACGGTTCTGGCCGTGAGTCGAGCGTTCGAAGCGATAGTGAAGGTTGCCTGAACGGTCGTCGAATTCACCACGGTGATCCCGCTGACCGTGATGCCCGTACCGGAGACGTTAACTGCACTCGTTCCGGTCAGGTTCGTGCCGGTGAGAATGACGCTGACTGGGGAATCGCCGCGAACTCCTGAACTCGGTGCGATCATGGCCAGTGTCGGAGTCAGAATTGCTCCCTGGAACTCGATTGCGCCGATATCAAAGTGACTCGGGTTAGTAGAATCCGGCCTTGGATTGCCGAAGAAGTCCTTCCTAGAGCCTGTTATTAACTTCATGCGAGTAACTTGAAGAGGTTAGCGATCATGAGGCAGGCGAAGGCGAGG
>Ga0182027_10001343_pt1 | contig 41402 bp, 29 predicted proteins | sample 712E1DmetaG_FD_121300 | JGI IMG/M metagenome (GOLD analysis project Ga0182027, IMG submission 121300) | Permafrost microbial communities from Stordalen Mire, Sweden - 712E1D metaG (Illumina Assembly) | ecosystem: Environmental > Terrestrial > Soil > Wetlands > Permafrost | place: Sweden...
CCCTTGCCCTGGTCGTAGGCCACCAGCAGCTTCCGTCGCAAATCATCCGAATAGGGTCGCGCCATTGCATGTGCGCGGACCATCGCCATCAATACTATACACCATCAGGAGAAATGCTCTAAATGCTCCGTTGTGTGACGCATCGAATGTAGGTTTGACGCTCCGCAGACTCGTACCCATAAACGCCGCAGGCTGCGGAGATGCGCCATCCAGTCTTCAGCTATCTGAAGACTGGCGCAGTGCCGACAGTTACTACTACCGTCGGCGGTTTTCAGCGAAGCTTTGCGCCGCTCAGCTGCACCCGCTCGTCGATCCGCAGCTCATGCAGCGGTAGCAACTGCCGTTGCGCACCATGATCGCGCCGCACACATTGCAACTGGGCGCGTCGCCCATGTCGTACATTTCGCGCATGGCGTCGGCCGCATGGTAGAGGCCGCGGTCCTCGAGGCTGGTCCCGTGCATTTTGCCGGCCAGCGACGCCGGGTATGGCGGAGCTTCGGTGATCCGCCGCGGCGCACTGCTGCCCGGCCCGGCTTGCGGCTCGGGGGCGATTCCGCCGCCGGAGTGCCCACCCGCCGCCGCCACCTGGTTCAGCCGCTTGGCTACCTCCTCGGCCAGCCGCGCAATGTGCTGCTGCGTCGAGGCCGGCTCCTCCTCGAGATCGCTCTCCGGCAACAGGCTCGGCGAGGCGGGCAGCTGCGGCGCCTGGGGAGCCAGCCCGGCAAACAGCGTCATTTGCTGGCCGGAAAGGAAGCGCAGATTCAGCCAGCGGAAGATGTAGTCCATCAGGCTCTTCGCGTAGCCGATCTGCTCATTGCCCGTCCAGCCGGAAGGCTCAAACCGCGTGTGCGCGAATTTCTCGCACAGCACCTTGAGCGGCACCCCGTGCTGCAACGCCAGCGAGACCGACGTGGCAAAGACGTCCATCAGGCCGGAAACCGTGGATCCCTCCTTGGCCATGCGGATAAAGATCTCGCCCGGCTGGCCGTTGGGATAGAGCCCCACGGTGATGTAGCCCTCGTGGCCGCCAATGGAGAACTTGTGCGTGATCGACGCGCGCTCCTCCTGCAGCCGGTGGCGTATCGCGCGCGGCGGCGCATTCAGGTCCTGCTCATCCCTGGCCGTCTCGCTGCCCGCGTGAAGCGACGGTTCGGCGGTCAACACCGGAACCGCCGCTGCCGTGGCGATCTCCTCGAGCGCCTTCTGGAAAGCCCGTGCGGCTGCCAGCAACTGCTGCGCGCTCACCTCCACCTTGTCGGCACCGCGCGCCTCCAGCGTCCTCAGGTCGGCTTCGGCGGCCGGTTGCGACGCGGCCGTGTGTCCCAACACGCGACTGCCCACCGCGTCCAGCGCCGAGGGCTCCTTCTTCGCGTCCATGCTGGTGTTCAGCGGCTGCGTACCCTTTGAGCCGTCGCGGTAAATGGCGATCGCCTTGTTGCCCAAGCGCCAGCTTGCCACGTAGGCCTCGGCCACCTCGTCCACTGTTGCCTCGTGCGGCAGGTTCACCGTCTTCGAGATGGCCCCGGAAAGGAACGGCTGCGCCGCCGCCATCATCTTGATGTGCCCCATATAGTGGATGGACCGCGTGCCCTTGGCCGGCTTGAAGCTGCAATCGAACACCGCCAGGTGCTCCGGCTTGATGCCCGGCGCGCCCTCGATGGTGCCCGTTGCGTCGATATAGCTGACGATCGCGTTCACCTCGTCGCTTGAGTATCCCAGCTTGAACAGCGCCGCGGGCACGGTGTTATTCACGATCTTGATCATGCCCCCGCCCACCAGCTTCTTGTACTTCACCAGCGCCAGGTCGGGCTCGATGCCCGTGGTGTCGCAGTCCATCATGAAGCCGATGGTTCCGGTGGGCGCCAGCACCGTGGTTTGCGAGTTGCGGTAGCCATAACGCTCGCCGTAGAGCAGCGCCATGTCCCAGCTTTCGCGGCTGGCGGCAATGAGCGCCCCCATCAGATCGTTGACCTGCGGCGTCAGAAACGGCTCACCGGCAGCACGCGACTTGCCGATGTTGTTCACCTCGGCGCGGTGCATGCGGATCACGTCCAGGAACGGCTCGCGGTTCACGTAGAAGCCGGGGCACGCACCACCCTGGTGCTCCACCGATGCCGTGAGCGGCGTGGCCGAGGCCAGCGGCGGGCACTGCGCGGCGATGATGGCCGATTGCAAATAGGTCTGGCCGGTCATAATCGCGGTCATGCTCGCTGCCAGGTCGCGTCCGGTCTCAGAATCGTAGGGCAGTCCGAACGACATCAGCAGCGCGCCCAGGTTGGCGTAGCCCAGGCCCAACGGCCGGTAGTCGTGGGAGTTGCGCGAGATGGCCTCTGTCGGATATCCCGAGTTGTCCACCAGGATCTCCATCGCCGTAATCATCACCGAGATCGCGTGCCGGTACGCCGGAATGTCGAAGGTCCCCGCCGGCGAGACGAACCGCATCAGGTTCAGGCTGGCCAGGTTGCACGCCGAGTTGTCCAGGAACATGTATTCACTGCATGGATTCGAAGCGTTGATGCGCGCCGTGTTCTTGCTCGTGTGCCACTTGTTGATGGTGTCGTCGAACTGCATGCCCGGATCGCCGCATTCCCACGTCGACTCGGCGATCTTCTCCATGATCTCGCGCGCCTTGTATTTCTCCACCGGCTGGTGTCCCTTCACCGTATAGGTGGTGAAGTCTCCGTCGGCCTCGTAGGCGCGCATAAATTCGTCACTGACCCGTACCGAATTGTTCGCATTCTGGAAGAAGATGGAAGAAAATGCCTCGGAATCCGGCCCGCTTCCGTCGTAGCCCGCCTTGATCAGCGTGAAGGCCTTCTTCTCTTCCTTGGCCTTGCACTCGATAAATTCCACGATGTCGGGGTGGTCCACATTCAGGATCACCATCTTGGCCGCGCGCCGCGTCTTGCCACCGCTTTTGATGACCCCGGCAAAAGCGTCAAACCCGCGCATGAAGCTCAGCGGCCCGCTGGCCTGTCCGCCGCCGGAAAGCAGCTCCATCGACCCGCGCAGCGACGAGAGATTCGTGCCCGTTCCCGAGCCCCACTTGAACAGCATCCCCTCGGTCTTCGCCAGAGTCAGGATCGAGTCCAGCGAGTCGTCCACCGCGTTGATGAAGCAGGCCGAGCACTGCGGATTCCGATAACCCGTCGCCGCATACTGCACGCCGCCCGTCACCGGGTCCCAGTGCCAGTTTTGCCCGTCGGCCTCCGGCTCCAGCCGGTCGCAGCCCACGTTGAACCACACCGGCGAGTTGAACGCCGCCTTCTGCGTCAGCAGCAGGTGCGCCAGCTCGTCGTGGAAGATCGCCGCATCGAGGGGCGTGGCAAAGTATCCGCCGGCCATGCCCCAGTCGCGCACCGACTCTGCCACACGCGCCACCAGTTGCCGCACTCCGCTCTCCCGCTCCGGCGTGCCCATCTGCCCGTGCAGGTACTTCGAGGCCACAATGTTGGTCGCCGTCATCGACCAATCCACCGGAACCTCGACGTCCTTCTGCTCGAAGATCGAGTTGCCCTTGGTGTCGGTGATCGATGCGGTCCGGCGCTCCCACTGGATTTCGTCGTAAGGCGAAACGCCCTCCGAAGAAAAGCGCCGGGAAAAGGTCAGGCCCTGCTGGGTACGCGGGCTGGATTGGAATTGAGCGGTCGAAGTCTGAAAAGTTGCCTCGTTCATCGGAATCCTCTCCATAAGGACGAAAATCGGTGATAAAACCCCTACCTCCGGTGCCAAGGCCGGATAGCGGGATGACCCGCAGAACATAGCGGGATGACCCGCAAAACATTGAAAACAAACGTAAGACGGGGTTAAGAAACTCAGCCTGCGCGAGTGTCGTCAGCGGCTCGCCGCCGTTTCCAGCCCTTTCCTCGTCACCGTACCCTGAATCCACTTGCGCCGCGCGCGGATACCCGCCCACGACACGCTGGAAGGAGCACCTGAGCTCGGGAATTGCTCGATAAGCGTCAGCTCTTCGTTACAATCCGTTTAAAGCCGCAGATGAAAAAATACCGCTGTCCTTGGTGTCTGTCAACACCAAACCACAACATCTAGTATTTTCTTTGCGTTTCCGGTATCTGCCCTTTAAACACCGCCATTTGCCTGTGGAAAGCTGCAAACGGCCTTGCCCGGTGCGGGGAAGCGTGGTTCAAACTGCCTCGGAATCAGGTCAAATCGGCGTCCTGGAAACCGCCCCGACCCCACCCTCCAAGCCTAGCCCTTCACCGGCCCCGGCACAAGACCCAGAAACGGTGCACTTTAGCGGCAAATCTGTTCAAATTGTGGACATTCGGACCGGACTCGTGCTCAGGCTTCTCTGCGCGACAACCCGTGCTTCTTGCGCATGCGCGAGAACACGCCTGGTTGGGCAACGCCGCTATCCAACCCTTCTTGGATTGCCGTCCTCAACGCTGCCAGCTTCTCCTCATATTCCCGCTCGTCTCGCTCCAGCAAGCGTAAGGCTGAGCGCATCACTTCGCTGGCATTGGCGTAACTCCCGCTCTTCACGCGAGAAGCGACAAACCGGTCGAGTGCTTTGGGCAGGTTCACATTGCGCGTCGGCATAGGAATTCCTCATCTCCATTCTAGATGAATTGGCATACTTTGCCAATCGACTTCAAGCCTTGTGGCTCGGCTGATCCCGCTCTTCTCGGAACCGATAGCGTGTCAATGCGTGCTTCACCATTATTCCAATATCGCGGGCATAGCGAAACTGAATCCGGGAACAAATTCGGCGGCTCGTTCCCGGGCCAGCCGTAGCGACCGGCGTTGATCGTCTCCTGCGCCCGGAATATATTGCTTTCAGCGGACTTCCATTTCCCCGAGGTGACAGAAACTCGAGCTATGCGCGCACCCAAGATTCTCCAATCCAGCCGGCTCGCCTTCTGGTCCGTACTGGCGATGCTTACCATGGTCTCCGCCCCGGTGGCCATCACGCTCTTCACGGTCAAGCTCTCCGCATCCCTCCCTCTCTCGGGACTGCTCAACCAGAACCCGTCGCCCCGTGGCTACACCTTCAGCCTCCTCATCTTTATCGTCCCCATTCTCCTCATCGCACTTTGGTTTCTTCCGAATGATCGGGTTCGCATCTCCCGTCGCGCCTTTTGGAGAACCATCGCCATCCTCTTCCCCCTCGGCGCCGCTCTCGATTTCTTCTTTGCGCAGAACTTCTTCTGCTTCCCCAATCCCAACGCCGTCCTCGGGATTCCTGCGCCCGCTCTCGGCCGGCCCGTCCCCATCGAGGAGTATTTCTTTTACTTCACCGGCTTCCTGGCCGTGCTGCTTTTGTACATCTGGCTCGATGGATACTGGCTGCGCGCCTACAGCATTCCGGACCACGACACACGGCGCATCTCCATTCGCCGCCTCATCGGATTTCACCCGGACTCGCTCATTCTCGCTGTATTCCTCGTTGGCGCCGCCATCGTCTGCAAAGACATTGCGCCCACGCGCACCCCTGGATTCCCCGGCTACTTCACCCTTCTTGTCCTGGGCGCCCTCTTGCCTTCGACCATCCTCTTGCCCGCCGTCCAATCCATGATCAATTGGCGCGCGTTGAGCCTTACGCTGTTCATCATTGTTCTCGTCAGCCTGCAGTGGGAGGCGACATTGGCGTTGCCGTATGGCTGGTGGAGTTATCAGCACCGCGAAATGATGGGTGTCTATATTCGCGCCTGGGACAACCTCCCCATCGAAGCCGTCTTCTTATGGATTGCCGTCACGTTCGCGACGGTGATTGCCTATGAGGCGGTCCGTTGCTGGCAGGCCTCCGGCAAATCCGTGCGCCACGCCTTCTTCGGCGAGGTCATCGGCGGTGACATCGCCAATCCGAACGAATCATCGCCACACAAGAGATAAGGGAAGAAAACCTCCCGCCCATCTCCGTCCGCGCCTGTGCCTGGGAACGGCCAGCTTTTTCAGTTGGGGCTCGACGCGCCCTACAAAAACAGCACCGCCATCACAAACGCCTCCGTGCATAGCGGCTCGACGAGCGACTGCCACCCTTTCGCGCAAAGAAAACGCCGCCCGTTTTCGGGCGGCGTTTTCGAAGATTCACAATTCAGAAATCAGTTGCTTTCCTTGGACTCAATTCTCATTCCGTAGAACGATTTATGCACGAAGAACACCGACACCAGGAAGAATGCGACTGCCAGCACGTGTGTCAGCAGCGGATTGTTCAAGCTCAGCGTCACTGCAAGCTCGACGGCAAGCAGTCCGAACAAGGTCGTGAACTTGATCACCGGGTTCAATGCCACCGACGAGGTGTCTTTGAACGGATCGCCGACGGTGTCTCCGATCACTGTTGCGTCGTGCAGAGGCGTCCCTTTCTGTTTCAGTTCCACCTCTACGATTTTCTTCGCGTTGTCCCATGCGCCGCCGGCGTTGGCCATGAAGATCGCCTGGTACAAGCCGAAGACCGCAATCGAGATCAGATAGCCGATAAAGAAGAACGGCTCAACGAACGCAAACGCGAGGGTGGCGAAGAAGACAGCGAGAAAGATGTTGAACATTCCCTTCTGCGCATACTTGGTGCAGATTTCCACCACCTTCTTGCTGTCGGCGACCGACGCCTTCTCCGCGCTTTCCAGTTTGATGTGCTTTTTGATGAACTCCACCGCGCGGTAAGCGCCGGTGGTCACCGCCTGTGTTGAAGCGCCTGTGAACCAATAGATCATTGCCCCGCCGGTGATCAACCCGAGCAGGAAGGGCGCGTGCAGCAGAGAGAGGCTCTCGACGTCGTGCTTCAGTCCGCCGGTCAAGGCCATGATGATCGAGAAAATCATTGTCGTTGCGCCCACCACTGCGGTGCCGATCAGAACCGGCTTTGCCGAAGCCTTGAATGTGTTGCCGGCTCCGTCGTTAGCTTCCAGCAGGTCTTTCGCCTTTTCAAACTTCACGTCGATGTTGTAGTCCTTCTTCAACTCGGATTCGATGCCGGGAACCGTCTCGATCATCGACAATTCGTAAATGGATTGCGCATTGTCGGTAACCGGCCCGTAGGAATCCACGGCAATCGTCACCGGGCCCATGCCCAGGAAGCCGAACGCAACCAGCCCAAACGCGAAGACCGCCGGGGCCAGCATCAGGCTCGCCATCGACGGGCCGGTGCTGCATAAGTAGCCCATTGACATGAGCGCGACCATGCTGAGTCCCAGCCAGTAAGCAGAGAAATTGCCGGCCACGAATCCCGACAGAATCCCCAGCGAAGCTCCGCCTTCCTGCGCCGATTTCACCACTTCTCTCACGTGGCTCGATTTGGTTGAAGTGAAAACCTTCACCAGTTCCGGGATGATCGCGCCCGCCAGGGTTCCGCACGAGATGATGGACGCCAGCTTCCACCAGAGCGATCCGTCACCCAGAGTGGGGATCATAAAGTATGTGACGACGTAAGTCAGGGCGATGGAAATGATGGACGTGATCCATACCAGCGACGTCAGTGGCGTCTCAAAATCCATCTCGTCCGCATTTGCGTATTTCGCGTGAGCGATTACGCCATTCAGGAAGTACGCGCCCGAGCTGGAGACCAGCATGGCCACGCGCATGACGAAAATCCATACCAGCAGTTGTACTTGCGTCGTGGGATTCGGTACTGCCAGCAGGATGAATGTGATCAGGGCCACGCCGGTCACGCCGTAGGTCTCGAAGCCGTCGGCGCTCGGGCCCACCGAGTCGCCCGCGTTGTCACCCGTACAATCGGCGATCACGCCCGGGTTGCGCGCATCGTCTTCCTTGATCTTGAACACGATCTTCATCAGGTCGGAGCCGATGTCGGCGATCTTGGTGAAGATGCCACCGGCAATACGCAGCGCCGCCGCGCCCAGGCTTTCGCCAATTGCAAATCCGATGAAACATGGCCCCGCATAATCGCCGGGGATGAACAACAGGATGAAGAGCATGATCAACAGCTCGACCGAGATCAGCATCATGCCGATGCTCATGCCGGCCTTCAGCGGAATTGCAAAACACGGATACGGTTTCCCGCGCAATCCCGCGAACGCCGTCCGGCTGTTCGCAAAGGTGTTGACCCGAATTCCGAACCATGCCACGCCGTAACTGCCCGCGATGCCGACCAGCGAAAACAACAAAATGATGGGCAACGTATGCAAGATCGGTTTGCCCGGCACCGGCGCCAGATAGCCGAAGTAGAGCGCAATAATGACCGCGATAAATGCCCAGAGCAGAAGTATGAACTTGCCCTGCGTGATCAGATATGTTTTGCACGTCTCATAGATCAGCTCGGACATTTCGCGCATGGTGCGGTGAACCGGCAGGTTCTTCAACTGCACATAGATCGTCAGGCCGAACAACAGGCCGCCGGCGCAAAACAGCAATCCGATCGTCAGCAGCGAATGTCCGTCCATGCCAAGAAAATTCACGGTCGACAGATCCGGCACCTTCAAGCTGGCTTCGCCGGCCGCCTGTTCCGTTTGCCCGTAAGCCAATGCCGGAAGCAGCAGGCCCAAAACCGCCGCCGTGACGGCCGCCACCCTTTTGTATGGCCGCTTCAGAAATGCCGCTGCGCCTTCCTTAATGGCCGCGGAGATCTTTTTCATATCTGCCGTCCCAATCTCAGACCCGATGACCTGCCGCGCAAAAATCACGGCCACAATGAGCGAAAGAACGCTTACGCCCAGAAAGAACTCCACCCAATTTGAACCCGTCACATACCCTCCATAGTTAAGGTTTTGAAGCCGTTATAGCGGTTCCACAATGGCTTTAGCCGGAGCCGCAACCGTCAAGTGGCTTTTTCAATACCCCCGGAGTCCCCAGCGGTAGGTGGCTCGCACAGCCGGTGCCGCTGGGATGGAAGTGAAAGCCACCCTACACGACGCCGGAAAGGGGCGCCTGAATTGTGGAACCGCTCTGGAACCACGGCCCCGGAACCGACCTCTCGAACAACCCGGGGGAATTGCCACCGGAAGGCTATCATCCGTATACATCCCTGTCGAGTGATAGCTGTCACCGCCTCCAAGCCCATTCCCGGCTTGGTTCCGGTTCCCGCCACTGACCCATTACAGGATAAAAGCTGGACCGGCCGCGGGCTTAGCCGCTTCTCCGCAACCCAGGACTCGGCCGGCAGCGGCGGTCCCCCTTTGCCCCATCCTTACCTTGAGCGGCGGGACAAACTGCTCGCGCCTTCCGTATGCTTGTATCCCGCGAAAACAAAGCGCCGGCGTCGCCTTTTTTTGCATTCACCCACTCCGATTCGGTGTAGTATATAGCCGGTTTCTCCCCACAATTCGACAGGGCCCCCAACATCGGGACACGTGTGAACGAAAGGAGTTCCGCCGTGCATACTTCCTTGGGTGTTGCGGTAGCGTCATGCGCTCTTCTTTTCTCCGGCTGCGCCGGTGTGCAGGCCCCCTCCACAATCCAAACCACTTCCAACCCCGTTCAAGGCACTGCCCTGCAGGGCAAGGTCCACGGCGGCCAACAGCCAATTGTCGGCGCCAGCGTGTATCTCTACGCCGCCAACACCACCGGCTACGGCGGTCCCGGCATTGCGCCGTCGAGCAGCAATGCATCGGTGTCGCTGCTCACCAGCGCCGGCAACACCACCAAGGACGGGAGCAACAACTACTACGTGACCACCGACTCGGGCGGCAATTTCACCATCACCGGCGACTATAGCTGCCCGGCGAACGCGCAGGTCTATCTCTATTCCATCGGCGGTAATCCCGGTGTTGGCGGCAACAACTCCGCCGCTGGTTTACTCGCCGCCGTGGGACCGTGCAGTTCTCTCACGTCTTCCACCTTCGTATTTGTTGACGAGGTCTCCACCATCGCTACGGCCTGGGCACTCGCCGGCTTTGCCTCCGACCCGACGCATATTGCCAGTTCGAACAGCGCACTTGCGCTGACCGGAATGAAGAATGCTTTCGCCACCGTAGCCAACCTGGAGACGCTCTCGACAGGCCTCGCCCTCGCCACAACGCCTGCCGGCAACGGCCAGGTCCCCCAGAGCTCGACCAACACCTTGGCAGACATTCTCGCCGCCTGCGTCAACTCCACGGGACCGGGCTCCGCCCAGTGCACAACGCTGCTCACCAATGCCGAGAACGGCGCCGTCACGCCAACCGACACAGCCATGGCGGCTATCAACATCGCGCACAACCCGGGCGCAAATGTCTCCACGCTGTTTGCCTTGAAGACCTCGACTTCGCCCTTCCAGCCCACGTGGAACCGCGCGGCCTCCGACTTCACCATCGTCATCAACTACACCGGCGGTGGCATTCAGGAAGACAATGGCGTCGCAATCGACGCTTCCGGCAATGTCTGGGTCGCCAATAACGCAAGCAGCTCCATCACTGAGGTCAGTCCCGTCGGCGCCATTCTCTCCAGCTCATCAGGCATTACCGGCGGGGGGCTCAACAGCCCCTATCGGATCGCCATCGACGCCTCCGGAAATATCTGGGTCACCAACTTCGGCGGATCCACTCTCAGTGAATACAACCCCACCACCTCCACCTGGGTATCCGGCACATCGGGTTATACCGGCGGCGGACTGAAAAATCCCGAGGGTCTAGCCATTGACAGCGCAGGAAATGTGTGGGTGGCGAACGAGGGCGGCAACAGCCTCAGCGAGTACAACCCCACCAGCGGCTGGGACTCCGCCTTAGGATACACGGGCGGCGGACTGAGCATGCCCCACACAATCGCAATTGACCTTTTAGGCAATGTGTGGGTGCCAAATGATGGCGCCTCCAGTATCAGCGAATTCTCTTCGGCCGGCGTCCCCAGCGCGAGCTCGCCCATCACCGGCGGCGGATTGGAATATCCCCCCGCGATCGCGCTCGACGCCTCAGGCAACTTGTGGATGCCCAACTATAACAACGTGCTCAGCGAATACAATCCCACCAGCGGTTGGGTCTCTACCACCGGATACACCGGCGGCGGCCTGTCCGATCCTGAAGCCGTGGCCATCGACGGCGCAGGAAACATCTGGGTCTCCAACTACTTCGGCTCGTTTAGCGAGTTCAGTTCCTCCGGCACGGCCATGTCCGGAACCTCCGCATTCGGAGGCGGTTGGAATCTGTCCTACCCCTTTTCCATCGCCATCGACGGTTCCGGCAACCTGTGGCTGACAAACGCCCAGAGCACCAGCGGCAACCTCTCTGAGGCTGTCGGTTTGTGCATCCCCGTGGTCACACCCGTCGTCGCCAACTTCCTGACCCCTTACGGCTCGCACGCCGTCAACAAACCCTGATTTCGGATGGCCGGGCGCACCTTCCCCCGGCCATCCACCACCGCATTCCGTTCTGTATATTTCTCTGGGCATTGATGAAGACGAATTCGAGGACACGATGAACCTGAAAAAGACTCTTTTTGCTGTTGGCTTTGCGCTGATGCTCGCCATGGCGCTTCCTTTGCGCGCACAGACCGGATGCGACGATTCTCCTGAAGATCCCACCGTCATCCTGGCGCTGGTGGCAGGCCTAGGCGCGCTCGCAGCAAGCCTTCGCTCGCTTCGCCGCCGCAAGCAGTAGTCCCCGGCAGATGCCCGCGCCGCTTCGGTCGCTTCCTTGAGCGGCGCGCTCGCGCTGACTTGCTGACTCGCTAACTCGCCGGCTCGCTGACTTGCTAACTTGCTGACCCGCTGCCCTGCTGCCGAATTCCCCGTACCTTTCGCCTTCCCGCCGATTTGAACAGCCTTTCAGTTCATGTTCTTGCCACTATCGCCGATGAACCGTGTGTATGTTTGGCACACGTTTGCTCAGAGGCGAGGCACGTTGACACCCATGCATAGCTCCGCACCATTCCCCTCGCAGCCTTCCGCCTCGGGTCTCTCGCTGGTTGAGCTGGACGCCAGCCCGCCTGCTATCCAGATCGTCGGCGTGAGTGCCGCATGGCGCAAACTGCTCATGCAAGCGGACATGGTCGGGCCCCATCTCCAGGTCGCCGCCATGGAGGGCGAGTCCGGCAGTGGCAAACACACCCTCGCTCGCTATCTCTTCAGCCGCTCGCCGCTCACCGGACTCCTCTTTCAGCGTCGCGACGCCCGCGAGTGGCTCGCCACCAACGCCGATCCCTCCACGCTTGCCGGGTTCACCTATCTCGATCGCGTCGACCTCCTCGCCCCTCCTGGCCAGGGTCTGCTCCTCGGCGTCCTCAAAACCCTCCAGGACCGCCCGCCCGGCCGTGCCATCGTCCTCGCCTCCTCGCAAACCCCGCTCCGCCAGATGGCCGGCCAGGGACTTCTGCTCCCCGACCTCGCCTTCCGCCTCACCGCCATCCGCTTCGCCATCCCGCCGCTGCGCCAGCGCCGCGAAGATATTGCCCCGCTCGCCCAGTTCCTTCTCGAGCGCATCTGCGCGCGCTACCAGCAGCGCCCCGTCGTCCTCGGACCCGGCACGCTGGCCCGTCTCCTCCAGCACTCCTGGCCGGGAAACGTCCGTGAGCTTGCCAGCATTCTCGAGAACGCTCTGCTCGAAGCCGAAAACGGCGTCATCCGCCCCGCCGGCCTCGCCCTGCCCGACGTCCCTCAGCTGCCCCCTAACTCGCTATTTGACCCGGCGTTCATCGCCAATCCCTGGGCCAATCCCACGGCCATTCCCGGCGCCATGCTTGGCGTGCATGCCGCCGTAAACACCGCCGACCTCTCCCTCGACGCCGTCATCCGCCACCATGTTCAGTACGTGCTCGACCTCAACCGCGGCAATAAGCTCCGCACCGCTCGTCAGCTTTGCATCAGCCGTTCCACGCTTTACCGCATCCTCGCCAACGAGGAGTTCCTCGCGCACTGAACCAGCCAGCACGACTCCGCCCATTGTGGCGATCGCTGGCCCCACGAGCAAATTCACAATCGTTTTGGGTTAGCCGCGCTGTCGGTCCGACGCGCTCGCGTCGATCAGTCGATGCAATCGAGCGCCTTCGGCCCCCCGGTCACGGCTGCCGTCACTACGTAGCGGTCGAATGTGGCCAACTTCCCCCCGTGAGCGCAGGCGAGCGCCAGAAGATAAGAGTCTGTTACCTGCTTGGAGTCCAGCAGCCGCGTCATATTTACGCGTTGGGTATCGAAGAGCGTTGTGTCATCCGGCCAGAATTCATGGCCGCCGAGTGCTAGAAGCACCGTCATCAGCTCGGCCACCGCTGCCGGAGTCCCCGGCGAGTTCGGGTAGCGCGGATGCCCAACGATACGGAGCACTCCATTTTCCGTCAGCGGGCACGTGGCCCAGGCATCGCGCCCTTTTGCGGCAAACCATTCGTGCGCCCGGTCGTGCTGTACGTGCACGGGATCGATGAGCGCGATAAGGACGTTTACGTCGAGCAGAAAGCGCGTCACTGCAACTCTTCCTGAAGCTTTCGCACCAGCTCTGAGGTCACTCTCGGCGCGCCGGGACGAACCGGGAGAAGCGGGACACCGTTCCGGGTCTTTTGCCTGGCTTGTGCGGGCCGCAGCGCATTGCGCGCCAGCGAGCTGATCACCTCGCCCACGCTCTTCCCCTCGGTCGTCGCCATCTCTTTGGCCGCGGCCAGCACATCGTCATCGATGGCCAATGTCGTCCGCATTCGACCCTCCTTCGCGCATCAAACATCAATCATCATACATCACGCCGGCGCGCCCATCCATGCGGTATCTGGCTTGCCGCGCGCCAATCGCACCTCAGCGGGAACGTCTGCGCGCACGGGCGCTCAACCGGTTCCTCGGCATTTCGAGAAACCTCCGGTGGCATTGAGTCGGGTTCTCCATTTGGAAGGAGTAGTCTTCGCGGCGCGAACGGCGGCAACTTCGATTGAAACCAGCCACCGCCTTCTTTATTGCTGCAGCACCACCTGGTCGCCTTCCTTCAGCCCCGACAGAATCTCCGTCACGGAGCCATTGGAAAGGCCCACGGTCACTGGAACCTTGTGCCAGCCCTCTTTCTGGTGGCTATCGGGAACCTGAACAGAGGCGTTTTGCTTGTTGTCGTAAATCACGGCGTCTTCCGGCACCGTCAACACGCCCTTGTGCTCGTCCAGCAGGATCTCGGCGTTGGCCGTCATGTTGGCCTTCAGCTCGCCTCCGGGATTGTTGATCGACACCCGGACTTCGAACGTCGTCACGTTGTCCTTCTGCACGCCCATGGGCGCGATCTTGGTCACTTTCCCGGAAAACTGCCGGCCGTGGAAGCTCTCCACCTTGATGCGCGCGGCCTGCCCCATGTAGACGTGGGCAATGTCCGCCTCGTCCACCTTGCCCTGCACGTACACCTCCGACGTGTCGCCCTCGGTCATGATGAGTGTGGCCGTCGAGCCCAGCACCAGGATCGAGCTCACCGCGTCGCCGATCTCCACGTCGCGCGACAGAATCACGCCGTCCATGGGCGCCTCGATGGTCGTATATGAAAGTTGCTCCTCCAATTGATTCAGGTTGGCCTTGCTCTGCATCACCTGCGCGCGGGCCTGCTTCAGCTTGGCGCCGTCCACTCCAATCTGCGCCTGCGCCGAGTCGCGCTTGGTCAGCGCAGCCAGATAGTCGCGGTTGGCGTCGTCCAGGGTCTGCTTGCTTACGATGCCGTCCCGTTGCATTTCAAGGTTGCGGTCGAGCGTGGCCTTGTACATGGGCAGGTCCGGAGCCGCGGCATTCACTTTGTCCTGCTCGATATTCGCCTCGTAGGTGGTCACGTTGGCCTCGGCGCTGGCCAGTTGCGCCTTCTGCGCATCCACTTGGGCGAGGATCTCCTGCTGATCGAGCTGCGCCAGATTCTGGCCCTTGTGCACGCGGTCATTGATGTCGACGAAGAGCTTTTCCACAATGCCGGAGGCCTTGCCTTTGACCTCCACCTTCGTGATCGGCTGGATTTGGCCCGTGGCCACCACCGACCGGGCCACGTCGCCGCGGGTCACCTTGGCCAGCCGGTTGGGGTCGATCGGATCTCCCTTTGCCAGGCGGACGAGGCCGAAGCCCACTCCGGCGACGATGAAAACGCCCACGATGCCCAGGATGATCCAGAGTTTTCTGTTCTTACGCGAATTGGCCATGGGGTCCTCCCCAAATTCCGGTGTGAGCAGGCCTCTCCCGCCGGACGCTGGTGGAAATAAAAGCGGTCAGGAATTCAGACGGTGACTAAGCACCGTTGTAACCCACTGACCCGTACTACGCAAGCCAGTTGCCGGTGGTTCCACGGAGTTGTGTTACAAATCACCCGCGCCGGGTCCAACCGAATCGCTCGCGGGCCCAGCGGCGCCGGTTGCGGGCCGGTTGCGGAATTGACCGTCATTCCCTGTGCAGGCGGCCATCCCATTCCGTGGGAACCGCGTCGTCATTTTCGCCGTAATGTTCATAGGATAGGAGCAGGCAAAGAGGGTCTTCGACCGTCTTATTGTTATGCGCACCAGCTTTTCTGACACTCTCGGCCAGGTCTTCCGCGCCATCATGGCCAACAAGCTGCGCAGCTTTCTCACCATGTTCGGCATCGCGTGGGGGGTCGGCTCGTTGCTCGTCCTGGTGGGCCTCGGCGAGGGGTTCCGTGAAGGCCAGCACAAGCAGATGGCGCAATTCGGCGACGACGTCGTCATGGTCTTAAACGGCACCATCCCCGCCCTGGCCAACCAGCACACCGGCATGCGCCCGTATCAGCTCACCCTCGGCGACGAGGCTGCCATTCGCCGCTTGCCCGAAGTCCGCGCCGTCACCTGCGAGCTCGCCCGATCCGATCTCTACGAAGTCAGCCAGTGGAGCAACACCTCCGCCCATCTCGGCGGAAATGAGCCCAGCTACGCCGTCGTCCGCTACCTTCCCATCGCTGCCGGCCGCTTTCTCGATGACGAAGACGTCCGGGATGCCCGCCGCGTCGTCTTTATCGCGCAAAAATCCGCCTCCATCCTCTTTCAGGGCCGCCCCATGGTCGGCCAGACCATTTCCATCAACGGAATTGACTTCACCGTAATCGGCGTGGGCGCCAAGGTCGGCCGCGGCAACAACACCTACGACGACGAAAAAATGTACATTCCCATCACCACCATGCTGGAGTTCTTTCCGCTCAAGGGCGACAACATTCCGCAGGACGCGGTCAACTCCATCCAGTACAATCCCACCATTAAGAACGACAACACCGCGGCAGATATTGCCGTGCATCGCGTCATCGGCCAGCGCCACGACTTCGATCCTTCGCTCCTCGACGCTTTCAACGAGTTTGACACCATCACGGAGTCCCATATCATCAGCACCATCTTCACCGCCATGGACGTCTTCCTGGGCAGCGTGGGCGTTGTCACTCTCGCTCTGGGAGCCGTCGGAATCATCAACATCATGCTGGTTTCGGTCACCGAACGGACCCGCGACATCGGCGTGATGAAAGCCGTGGGCGCCACGCGCCGCACCATCCTCGCGCAGTTCTTCTGGGAAGGCCTCCTGCTCACCGGGATCAGCGGCCTCATTGGCATCGCTGTGTCCTGGGTCTTCATGGCCCTCCTGCAGGCCGCGCTCACCGACAAGATTCCCGGCTTCGATCCGCCGCGCATCGTACCTTGGTCGGCGGCCCTGGCTATGGTGACACTGACCCTCTGCGGCATCGCTGCCGGGCTCTATCCCGCCAGCAAAGCCGCGGCCCTCGACCCCATTGAAGCGCTGCGCAAGGAGTGAAGAAGCAGCTTTTAGCCACTAGCTTCGAGCTATTAGCTTGAAACCGCTAAGAACGAACAGTCTCGGTTGGCGTGCGGGACGATTTGTTTGAACGGATTGCTTTGAGAAATTCCTGAATCGGCTGATAGACCTACCGGAGAACTGGCTAGGAGCTAGAGGCTAGAAGCTAGGAGCTGGTTATGCTGAAAGACATTCTCGCCCAGGCCTGGGAAGCAATGCTCTACAATCGCCGCCGCACCGCCATCACCATGGTCGGCATGGCCTGGGGCATTGCCACTGTCGTCCTTCTCCTCGCCTACGGCAATGGCTTCTCGCACGCCATTGAAACCATCTTTGCCCAATGGGGCACCAACACCATCGGCTTCTTCCCCGGCAAAACCAGCCAGCAAGCCGGCGGAGATAAGGCCGGAGTCAGGGTCCGCCTCACTCTCGACGACATCGACCGCGTCAGCGCAGTTGTCCCTGAAATTATCCACATCTCGCCCGCGGAATACGACAGCGTCACCGTGCAGAACGATCTGCACACCTATACCTGGACCGTCGTCGGCTCTCGCACTTCCTACGCCGACATCATCAAGCTCATCCCCGACCAGGGCCGCTTCTTCAACGGCGCTGAGGATCAGCAACGCGCCCACGTTTGCGTTCTCGGCTCTGAAGCCAAGACCAAACTCTTCTCCGGCGTCTGGGCGGTGGGAGAGACCATTCGCCTCAACGGCGTCATCTTTACCATCGTCGGCGTCCTCCAGCCCAAAATGCAGGAAGGCAACGACGATATCAATCGCACCGTCTATGTGCCCTTCAACACCATGAGCGACCTCAAAGACACGACCTACCTCGACGGTGTCTGGATCGGCTATCGCGGCGACTACCAGAAAATCGAGAAGACCATCCGCGAGACCCTCGGCGCCGCCCACCACTTCCGCCCCAGCGACCACGATGCCTTGCACGTCGCCAATCTCAGGACGCAATTGCACCAGTTCGAGATTCTCTCCATCGCTCTCCAGGTGCTGCTCTCGCTTGTCGGTGCGCTCACCCTGGGCATCGCCGGCATCGGCCTCATGAACATCATGCTCGTCTCAGTGCAGCAGCGCACTCGCGAGATCGGCGTCGAGAAAGCTCTCGGCGCGCGCAAGCGACACATCCTCGTTCAGTTCCTGGCTGAGGCGCTGGCCATCACCGGCATCGGCGGCATCGGCGGCGTCGGCCTCGCCTATCTGGTCTCGGTTCTGGTGGGCCGCATCACCTTCTACAGCGCGATCGCCAAGAACGGGCAAGCCGCCGACATCCGCCTCCTCATCACTCCCGCCTCTGTCATCGTTGCCACGGTCATTCTCATCATCACCGGCCTGGTCAGCGGCATGATTCCTGCCATCCGCGCCGCCAACCTCGACCCCATCGAAGCCCTGCGCTACGAGTAGGCGAAGCAAACCCTGCGCGGGCAAGGGCCCGCTGCGGAATCGCAAACTTTACGGTGCTTCGCCAGCCGGCCCTGCCAGCCCGCATTTCTCACGGCCGAGTCGACGGTGGGGAAAATGGCAGATTTACAGTCGTCATCTGCCTTGCGGGGGTCTGGAGATGCCCGCGACAGCCGGTCAGGAAACCGGCGCTACAGATGATTTGCGCTGCGTGAGAAATGCGGGCCAGGCGGCTTCGCCGGCACGCAGGCTCACTGCGCCGGGGTCGCGGCCACAATCCCGCAATTCACGTTGGACACGCCCTGCACGGCCGGTCCGATATCGAGGTCGTCGAATTCTTTGGTATATCCGGGTTGAAGCGCCGGATCGGTTTGGTCTTGCAGGTCGACGGGCTTCTGCGTCAGAACGGAACCGTTCTGGTCGAGTTGGTAGCAGACGGCGCTCGCCGATACGATGGTCACGGTCGACCGGTTATCCCATTTCTGGTTGTAGAGCTGGACATCACCATTCGCTACGCGCCACTGCGAAGTGAAGACCTGCTGCCGGAGCAGCGCGGCATTCGGTCCTCCCGGCTGTGTACCCGCCGGCTGCGGAGCCGTTCCCGGCTGCTGCGTGGGATTCTGTCCTTGCGGCTGGTTTTGCTGATCGTGCTCGCCGATGTAGTAGAGCCCGTACAAAATCCCGCAGACGATGATCACGCCCCAGATCCACCCATGGTGCTTGGGCACCTCCTGGGGCATGGCCACGAAGGGCATCTGTCCCGGCGCCGGATAGAACTGTGAGGGAGGCGCAACGTACGATGCCCCCGGAGGCGGTTGAAACGGAGCCGGCGCCGGATAGGCTGCAAACGGCGGCGCCGCTACCGGGGCCGCCACCGGCGCGCTCGCTGGAGCTGCCGCCGCGCTCAAATCGTGCCCGCAACCTCTGCAGAACCGCTCATTGCCTTCTAACTGTGCGCCACACTTGCTGCAGAATGCCATACTAGCCTCTTCTCCTCGCCATCTTTGCGCGTGCTGCTCAAACTGTCAGCCCAATTCCGACCGCCCTGGGCCGGCCGGGTATCCCATCGACGCCGTTCCCCGTGGAGGGTTTTGCCGGCGGCCTCGCTATTGCGCCGGGGTCACGTCCACAATCTGGCAGTTCACGTTGGCCACGCCCTGCACGGCCTGTCCTACATTGAACTGGCTGAAGGTTACCGAGCCTCCGGGTGGAACCGCTGCACCGCTTTGGTTTACCAGCGTAATGCTGGTTTGCGTCAAAACGGCGCGGCTCTGGCTATATTGTGCGCAAGTGAGCTTCGCCGACTTTATGGCCACGTTCGACCGGTTTTGCCATTGCGCGTTGTAAATCTGGATGTTTCCATTCGCCGCGCGCACCTGCCCAGTGAAGGTCTGCTGCTGGGCCAGAGCCGTGTTGCCGCCCTGCCCCTGCCCTCCCGGATTGTAGGGCTGCTGACCCGGATAGCCACCCGGCTGCTGACCTGGGGCGCCAGGCTGCTGGCCTGGATAAGGTTGCTGACCCGGATAGGGTTGCTGGCCCTGTCCCGGCTGCTGGCCCGGGGCGCCCCCCGGTAGCTGGCCGGGATAAGGCTGCTGGTTAGGCATCCCGGGCTGCCCCTGAACCGGCTGCTGGCCCGGAGCCGTTCCCGGCTGCTGGCCCGGAGCTGTCCCCGGCTGTTGGCCCGGAACTGTGCCCGGCTGCTGTGTGGGATTCTGTCCCGGCGTCTGGGTTTGTTGATTGTGCTTGCCGATGTAATAGAGCCCATACAGGACCGCAATGACGAGGATCGCCCCCCAGAGCCATTTCCTGCCCTTGATCTGTGTCGGCGGGGCCATCGGGATGCCAACGGGCATCTGTCCCGGCCCCGGGTAGGCCTGCGGATAGGGCGCCATAGGCGACGCCCCCGGAGGCGGTCCATACGCAGGCGGCGCTGCCGGAAAAGTCGCAACCGGAGGCGCAGCTACCGGAGCCGGTGCGGCCGGCGCGCTCGCCGTCGCACCCGGCACGCTCAAATCATTCCCGCACTTCACGCAGAAGCGGTCATTGCCTTCCAACTGTGTGCCACACTTGCCGCAGATTGCCATATGCTCCTCATCTCCTCGCCATGCTTGCGCATGATGCTCTTGCTGCCCGCCCAAACCTCGCTGCTGCGGGATGCCGACCGTTTCCGGCTTGAGCGGCTCACCGCAGCGCCCAACCCACGAATTAATGCCGCTCTGCCGCTCAGAATCTCTCGCAGCCGGCCGCCTCTAGGCCAGCGGCGCCGTTCACACCGGCTGCCTGTACGTTCCCAGCCCCAGCGTCGCTTCCACATTCGCCAGTGCGCCCTGCAAATGCGACATCTGCTCTTGCTTCACCTGCTTCAGTCCCTGCTGGATCAGGGTGAACAGCACATACCACCCGATCAAGCCCGCGAGGATCTCGTTCAAGCTGGAAGCCCCGCCGAAAAGGTTCGCGAACAGTTGCCATGGGGCGTCCCAAAACGCATGCAACAACACCGGAATCGCAAACGCCATCAGGAAGTGCTTATCCATGAGCATCCCCGCGCTGAAGGGCCGGTCCTGCTTCACCCTCCAGAAGGCGCCCGCCGCAATCGCCGTCCATACCATATGTCCGAGCGGCGCGGCAGTGAACATGCGCACGAGCAGTTCGTGGAGCATCTGAGTCACTCCCGCGGTCATCACCAGACTCATCGCCTGCGCCTGCGTTTGCGCTGCTTGCGCCGTGCCGATTTGCCCAAGCGCCTGAACAAAGCCCGCCAAGAAGCCGCCGCCGTTGATGCCGAACGCGTATCCCATGGTCTCAAAGGCCGAAAAACCCGCCCCCACCGTGGCGCCAAACAGGATTCCGTTCAGTTGGTACTTGAAGCGTACGCCGCGGACCACGAGGATCACGGCGAACAGCTTGGCGCACTCTTCCACGATGCCCGCCTCCCAATCTCCGATTTGGAAGATCGACAAGCTATCGAGAATGAGTGCGGCGCACAACGCCAGTACGGCTCCGGTTATGAAGAGCTTTGCCACCATGTACATGGAAACGTTGCGCGGCGTGTTCAACTCGAAAAAGAGCGTCAGCGTCGCCATCGGCGTCGCGAACGCTCCCAGGAGCAAAATCGCCGGTATGAGGTTTGAATTAGTGGTGAAGTAGAACATGAGAGACAAAAGCAGAAGCGCGGCCCACAGCGTCCCCAGGACGCGGAAGAACATCCACGGCTTGGGCCAGCCCGTCTCGACGAGCTCAAGGGGCGGTGTGGAGGCCCTCGAACCCACCATGAAGTAATCTTCCAGTTCGTCGTGGCCGCGTCGCTTGAACACTTCGCTGAACATCTGCCCCAGGCTGAAGCCCTCGAGCTGGTCCGTCGAGGCCAGCTTCCGGATGCGCGAATTCAGGCCCTCCATCACGCCTTGATGGGCGCGAGGGTGCACCTGGGCCGCTGGCATGTAATAGACCTGCTGCGGGCCGCCAGGGTAGGCCTGATACATCACCGGCACCATTCCCGGCGGCGGTCCTTGTGGCGGCATCGCTCCCATTGCCGGCGGCATCACACCCGGCGGCGGTCCTTGTGGCGGCATCGGCATTGGAGCCGGCATCGGTGGCGGCGGAGCACCTGGCTGCGCGGTTGGCGCGGCAGCTCCGGCGGCTACGCTTTGCGCGTCGCCTGCGGCTCCAAGCACCGTTCCGCAGTTCTTACAGAATTTGTTATCCGGCAGCGACTCTGCGCCACAGCGTGGACAAAACATGGCCATTCTCCTATCCGTCATCTTGGGGGACGCTTAGGAAAGTAGCACCTCTGCGGTTGCAAAGTAAAGGGGAGAAGTAAGAACGGGATAGCCGGCCCCTTCACGGTACCGGCGCCGCTTCAGTTTCCCGCGAACGGCGCAGGCCCCAACTGACGGCGGACGCCTCGAAAGTGCGTCTCAAAAACCCAGGAACAGAGCCAGGTCCGAGCGAAGCCGGAGGTTCTCGCCCTTGAGACCCGGAAAGCCGAAAACCTCACCCCGCATCGGACCGGAAAGCCCGCGTGGCCGCTGACTCGCGAACTCGCTGCCTTACTGCCTTACTTCACCTTGGTCAAATGCGCCAGCATCCCGTCCGGAGGACCATTCAGTGATCCGTCGTCCGCCACCGTCAGCACCTCGGTATCGCTCTCGCACACCAGGTTGATCTTGCTGCCGCTTTCGGTGTAGGTGCATGCCGAGGAAATCGGTCCCATACTCACAGTCGCCTTGCCGCCCGAGTCGAACTCGATGTTCACCAGCCCTCCGCCGCCCGCGAAGGTATGGCCCTTCACCTTGCTGCATCCCGCCGCGCCAAGGCACAGCAGGCCCACAGCCGCAGCCGCCACCACTCGTTTTACGGTTGCTTTCATCTTTTCCTCCAGTCGGAACTCCGTTCTTTCAGCACGCCATCACGGCACGCCAATCCCCCCGAGAGACCCATCTCGCCAGGCCCGCTCAGGCGGCAGCCGCCTGCGCCGCGCCTGCAACCTGCCCGTCCGCCAAAACACTTGTGTCCTTGAATCGGGAACCCGACCGTTCGTTTCGCGCCGCTCTCTCCGGAGTCGCCTGTTGTGAAGGGGGGAAGTGCTGCTCCTCAGACTCTAATCACACCCAATCCCCGCAGGCAAGCTTTTTCTTCGCCCCGCCGGCGTTGCCCCATCGGGGCGCCGGGACGCCCTAAGGCGACAAAATAAAAACGCGATTTAGCGCCTCTAACCCCCGAATGGTCACAATCCGGAAACTGGCCCATCCCCGGACACTGCGGCGCTTTCGAGGACTAATCTTTTGTGACCATGCCTAAGGCGCGCTGGAGAGCGCTTTGGCCCGGAGGCATCGATTGAGCCGATATACCTCACCCATCCGGCCGCACCGAAGAGGCCGGGTAATTCGTACCCTTCTCGCTCCGAGACTCAGTGGTCATGCGATTCCATAGCGCCTCAAAATGGGCATCGCTTCGCCAGGAGGACCACTTCGGGTCCGTTGCGATCGAAATGAGAAATGGCGAGTGGGCTTGATAGGCTCTATCGAGCCATGCGTAGGTGCTTTCTCGATCCTTCAGGCCGAGATAAACCACCGCAATTAGATATGGATCCACATACTCACGCTTTGATTCTCCCTGAAGCTGCTCCAGAGTCTCCATGGCAGCCTGGCGATCCCCCGAGATCGCTTCGGTGAATCCGATTTCCGCGGTAATGATGGTCGGTTCAAACCCGCTCAACTTCTTGAAGCGTCTCAGATCTTCGAGCGCTTCTTTGTAGCGCCCTTCACGTGCAAGCGATCTCCCCATCCCCCAATTACCGAGTACGGAATGTGGATCCATGCTAAGAGCCTGCTGATAGTAGCGGATGGAATCGTCATAATGGCCGGAGTAATAATTCACGCAACCGAGCTCGGCGATCAGCATTCCCGAGTGCGGATCGAATTCCAGCATGTTCTCCAGGTCCTCTTCGGCGTGACGATAGCGTCCGTTGATCGAAAGCAGATGAGCCGTGCACCCGAGCTGCCAGATCGCGTTGTCTCTTGTGTCGGCTTCTTCCAATTCGCTTTGTGCCAAAGGAAGATTCCAATCGTAGAGCAGGTTGATCAGCCCGAGGATGCCGTGGGCCTGGTGCATCGAAGGATCGAGTGCGAGGGCGCGCTGAGCATATTGGCGCGCGAGCGGCATGTGGTCGCGTGGTGCTTCGTAGAACATTCCCAGCGCCAGGTGGGCTTCCGCCATCGACGAATACGCAAATGCAAAGGAGGGATCGAGCAGTACGGCTTCCTCAAAGTCATGGATGGCCTCGTGCAGATTCGCGGGGTCATCGCGAAGACGTGCCGCAGCCTCGCCGCGCAGAAAATCCTGAAATGCAGCGGGACTCGATGTTAGTGCTCTGTGCGCCCCCGCTGCCTGGGCGGTGTCGAGTGAAATGCCAAGGCCCTTCACGGCATCTCGAACGATATCGGCCTGGATCGGGCGAAGATCCGCCTCGTCGGGAATGTATTGGTTGCTGCGCAGGACCGTGCCGTTCTTCGCATCGCTTAACTCCGCATTCAACACGAGCCGCCCATCGGCACTCCGCTCCAGCGCTCCGGTCAGCAGGTAACCGACGCCAAGCTCGCTTGCCGCATTCTGCTTGTTCACGCGGTCTGCCGCAGCGTGCGAAATCACCCTTAGCCCCGGGATCTGCGAAAACTGGCGGATCAGGCTTTCCGTTATGCCTTCGGTCAGATAATTGCTGGCACTGGCTCCGGTCTGGTTGGAGAAGGGAAGCACCGCCAGCACTTTTTGCTCGTTTCCAGCGCTCGCGACGTGCGGAGTTTGCTTCTTCCAATATCCAATGCCGCCAATTGCGGCGATGAGCACGATTACTGCCAGTGCCAGCGGCGCCACCCTGCGCCATCCCAGCCTTTCCACTTGTTCATGCGCGTCCTCCGCGCCTGGCGCCGACTCCTGGTTTGCGACAGCACCGACGGCGCCGACACTTCGCTCGGTAAACGTCGCGCGATACCCTCCCTTGGGTACGTCGATGACCACCGGATCATTGCGGCCCTCATCGGCGTAATAGTCCCGCAGCCGCGATCGCAACCTTCCGGCCTCCACCCGCACGGTGGCGTCGATGGATGGATCATAGGAGTCATTTCGCTCGAATACATCCACCGCAATCGCAAATTCCTTCAGAAACTCATCGCGATTGCTCAGCGAACTTTCCACAACATACCGAAGGAATCGCTGGCTGCGATTGGAGTTGGTAAATGGCGCGGAAGCAAGCACGCGTTCCAGCTCGACTTGGATATTCTCTTGCGAGGGCGTTTCCGTCGGCTCCATTGCGTCCTCTGAATGCAGCAAGAATTTTCGTTCGATACGTAGGGAAAGTGGACGTAAGTTACATGCTGAAACTTACCACATTTTTGCTTGTGGGCTACAGTTTTGCTCTGAGCAGACAATCCAGACTGCTCAAAATTCAATTCACCCGAGGTCATCCCAAAAATGAAATGCCCCAAAGTTCTTCTGCTGACAGCCGCCACGCTGGCGGCGAGCCTGTTTCCCAACTTGCTCGCCGCGCAACCTTCTTCCAATGTTCATGTCTGGGTTACCGGCCTCAATGGCCCCCGCGGACTCACGTTCGGTCCCGACGGCAAGCTCTACGTTGCCGAGGCCGGTTCCGGCGGCACCACCTCGACAGCAGGTGCGTGCACCCAGGTCATTGCCCCCATTGGTCCTTACACCGGTGGGAATACCAGCCGAATCTCGAGTATCAACTCCGCAGGAACTCGGACAACCGTCGCTTCAGGCCTCCCCTCAACCATTGACGCCATGGGCGACATTTCCGGCGTTGCCGATCTGGCCTTTCTCGATGGAAGGCTTTACGCCCTGGAGGGTGGCGCCGGATGCTCCCACGGCGACTCCCTTCCCAACGGTCTTTACAGCGTCAACACCCAGACCGGCGCATGGAAGCTGGTTGCCAACCTCAGCCAGTTCATCCAGACGCACATGGTGAAATACCCTAACCCTCCCGACTTCGAGCCTGATGGAACTTTCTACAGCATGGTCGAGTTCAACAACCGCCTGTATGCAGTTGAACCGAACCACGGCCAAATCGTCTCAGTCGGTGTGGATGGTTCCATTGCCAGCGTACTGGACGTATCCGCCTCGGAAGGCCACATCGTACCCACGGCCATAACCTCACACGATGGGCAGCTTTATCTCGGCAACCTCAACCAGTTCCCGATTGAGCCCAATTACGCTCGTATCCTGACGCTTGGCAATTCTGAGTGCAGCCAGGTCGCCGCTCCCGGACTCGACGACACAGGCGCTCTGCACAGCCTGCATATCCTCTCGTCGAAGGCCGGATTTACCACTGTAGTCGGAACCGCATTCGGCCCTGACGGCCTGCTCTACGTGCTTGAGCTCTCAGATGCCGCCGGTTTTCCGACTCCCGGTGACGGCAAGGTTGTTCGGGTGAAGGCTGACGGCGATATAGAGGATGTCGCAACTGGTCTCGTCGTTCCGACGGCCATGACCTTTGGTCCGGATGGGAAACTTTACGTTTCGAATTTCGGCGCAGCACCTCCGGGAACCGGCCAGATCGTTCGAATCGACATCCCGTAGACCGCAATGCGCAGTTCAATTCGTAACTGCTTCCCCTTCAAGGCCCCTACGAGGCGCCGTTTTGTGAAATCCGAAAAAGCGGCGCCTCGCTTTTCGCAATCGCGGGCCTTTTCTGAGCAATCGTAAAATTGCATGCCCCATTTTCCGGGCACTGGAGTGGCATTACTATCATTCCGCCATTACTACCCGGGCAACAACTCGGCGTGTGCCGGCTTCGTCCGGAAACATCCGTACCGCGAAGTCGGTTTGGCGACTGGAATCTCGCGGCCAAGCCCCTGGGGCGAAGATGCCCGGCGCAACCAGCGTTTCAGAGTGCCGATCACGGGCGACTGCCCGACGGCCAAATCCCGACGAATGAATTGGTCTTCTATCGTCCTCAGAAGCCGAGCTGCCGCAGCATGCAGCCCTGCGACAGCGCCTGCAATGTTCTTGTTACCTGCCCGAATGGTTGTGCGAGCCAGCTCCCGCATCGACTCGGCGTGGCCGGTCCGCCGGATGCTGCAGGTGCTCGATGGTGCGCTCCAATTCGAGCAGAAGCTCCTCAGCCATTTCGCGCGTGAACCCGTGACGGATGAGGATGCGCTGGACAACGAGGTCTTCGCGGTTGGGGGGCATGGAATACGCAGGAACCAGCCAGCCGCGCTCGCGCAACCGGTCCGCCACGTCATAGAGCGTGAACGGAGAGGACGTGGGGTCTTTCAACTTCCAGCAAAGCCCTGGGATGCCGCCGTTTCCGTCGTAGATGATCTCGAACGGGCCGAGTGCGGCGATCTTGCCGGCGAGATATCTTCCGATGGCAGAGCACTCCGCCTGAATCTCGCGATAACCCTGCTTGCCGAGGCGCAGGAAATTGTAGTACTGGCAGATGATTTCGCCGCCTGGCCGCGAGAAGTTGAGCGCAAAGGTGGGCATGTTTCCGCCCAGATAGTTGACGTCGAAGATCAGTTCTTCAGGGAGATCGTGCTTTTCGCGCCATAGCGCCCAGCCGACGCCCAGAGGCGCAAGGCCGAACTTATGACCCGAAGCATTGATCGATCTCACGCGCGGCAAACGAAAATCCCAGAGCAAGTCAGGCTGGAGAAATGGCGCGAGGAAGGCGCCACTCGCGCCGTCCACGTGGATGGGGATGTCGAGCCCAGTCTCTGCCTGAAGCTTGTCCAGGGCCATGCCGACCTCATCGACCGGCTCGAATTGCAGAGTGAAGGTCACCCCCAGAGTGACAACCACGCCGATGGTGTTTTCATCGCAACGCTTCACCACTTCCTCCGGTGTCAGCAGCAGGCGTTCGCCCTCCATGGGGACTTCGCGAATCTCCACATCGAAGTAGCGGCAGAACTTGTGCCAGCACACCTGCACCGGGCCCATGACCAGGTTTGGCCGTTCGATGCCGGGCGAATCCGCGGGTTTGCCCTGGGCGCGTTGCCGCTTGCGCCAGTTCCACTTCAGCGCCAGCCCACCAAGCATTGCCGCTTCGCTGGAACCAGTCGTGGAACAGCCCATCGTGCTCGCTGCCTCGGGCGAGTTCCAAAGATCGGCAAGCATATGCACGCAGCGCTCTTCGATGGCCGCGGTCTGCGGATATTCATCCTTATCGATCATGTTCTTGTCGGCAGACTCGTCCATGATCTGCTGGACTTCGGGCTCGATCCAGGTGGTGCAGAAAGTAGCCAGATTATGCTGCGAGTTCCCATCGAGGACGAGCTGGTCGTGGATGGTCCGGTAGACGGTTTGCGGGTCGCGCGCGACTTCCGGGAATACGTAGGTCTGGGTATCGCTATTCAAAATTTCCGACTCGACTGCGTTCGTCGGCTTGGCTTTCAGTTTGCGGGTGTTGTGCAGGGCCATATGCTCTCCTGTTTGCGGGTTCCCAACCGTGGAGCGGTGTCGCCGGCAGAATCTTTTCTTCTTTGTGTCGATTGGGCGAGAGGCTGAACCATTGATTCATCGCGCAGTCGGACCAACGATCCCGCAATTCCTGAAATAGCCGGCTCGACCCAAACCGTATCTCGACCCGATCAGTATAAGGATGTATGGGGCAATGATTGCCCAGCGCTCAGAAACTCAAGATGAAAAACGTGCGGCAGGTATGAAAAAAGGAAGCCTCGCCACGGACGCTCGATGCCGGTGCCCCAGCGGGGCGCCGGGACATCAGGGCACCCTCTGGGTCGGGTCGGGCAGCGCGTGTTCGTCTTTGCGCCAAAGGCGGGGTAACACGCAGGACTCGGTTCGCCGCAACATGAGGGAACACAATAAACCGCGAATGAGGGCCAGTAACCCTCGTCCCACCGCCAATCCGGAAACCAGCTCGCTCCCGCACATTGCGGCGTATATCGGCACTTTGGGGAGTTATTTTTGCGCCAGGATTGCGAAGCCGGATGCGTAATCTCCGAACGGCATGAAACCTCCGCATCGAGTCAATCGCGGCGGTTCGCGCCCGGCTCTGCCGGCATGCAATCCGATTCGCGTAATCCGCTGCTCACGCGAGCTTGGCTCGTTTGGCGGTCCGTGCTTTGCTGGGTGCGGGGTCGAGGACCTTCGGCCGCGAGGTATTCTCCTCTGGTAGCTTGTCGTGCAAAACCGCGTTCAGCAGCGACTTGTGAACCCGGATGCCGCCGTTGTAATCGATGTAGCCCAGCTTCCTGAAGCGATTCATGAAAAAGCTGACACGTGATCGAGTTGTGCCGATCATCTCCGCAAGAGCCGTCTGCGTTACCGGTGGGATCTTTGCCTCCGGCTTGCCCGGTTCACCGTATTCCGCCATCATCAAAAGTGTCCGCGCCAATCGTCTCTCGCTGGAGTTGAATAGCTGATCGATGAGGTCTGCCTGGGTTCTCATGCCTCGAACCACGATGAACTTCAGGAAAGACGTGGAGAACTTATTTTCCGCCTGGAGGACGCGGAGTAATTCCGTCGTCGCGATCCTAAGTACCCGGCAGGCGGTAATGGCTGAGGCCGTGACCGTTCGCCGGGTTCCCGCTCCGGCAATCGACTCCTCGCCAAAAAAGTCCCCGGCAGCGAGCAGCGTAACCGTCGCTTCTTTGCCGCTCTTGGAGATGGCCGTGAGCTTCGCTCGGCCAGACTGAAGGTAAAACACGGAGTCGGCTGTGCCCCCCTGGGAAAAGAAAATCTGCTTTGGCGGGTGATTGTTGATGTGTCGTCCTGGCCCTTCGGCCGCCAGAAAAGCAGCGGTATCAAAGAGCCCCCGGTTTACTTTACCCATCTAAACGGCCTCTTCCTGGGTGTGGTCTGGCGCGGATCGTCTTCATCGGCGCTGCGTCGGGACGGCGACGGGGGCATCATTCCGTTCCAGAACGCACAATCCTTCTTAGGCCACCGTAGCATTGCAACTGGTAATTGTCTGTTCCATTTAGCACAATCGTTGCATTTATCGGACAGGCCGCAAAACCCGCCTCTCAACGGTTTTCTGGCTAAGGCTGGGAGTCCACACCCCTCCGTCGAGCGCGAAGAGACCACCACCGGCCACTCCTCCCAACTCGCCCCTCCGCCAACTCCACTAGCCCCACTGTTCTCTGTTCTCTCTTCTTCCGCCATCCCGAATACAATGCAGGGAACGGCCGCCGCTTCTCGACCCCTCCGGCGGCCTCGCGACAAGGAGACTTCATGCGCGCCCTCGCTCTGGTTGCCGGCATCCTCTCGATCTCGATCGTGCTCTTCGATGCCTTCCAGACCATCATCCTGCCACGCCGCGCCTCGGGCCGCTTCCGCCTCACCCGCCTCTTCTACATCGCCACCTGGTTCCCGTGGCGCTTCTTCGCCCGCCGCCTCCCCAATCCCCGCAAGCGCGAAACCGTTCTCAGCTACTACGGTCCTCTCTCGCTCATCTTTCTTCTCGTCGTCTGGGCCGCCGGCATGCTCCTCGGCTTCGCCTTCATCTACTACGCCATCGGCAGTCCCTTCAACGACCCCTCGCAGCCCTCCAGCTTCCGCACCGACCTATACGTCAGCGGAACCACGCTCTTCACCCTCGGCCTCGGCGACGTCACGCCGCACAGCCCGCTCGCGCGCGTCCTCCTCATCTTCGAATGCGGCATGGGCTTCGGCTTCCTCGCCGTCGTCATGGGATACTTCCCCGTCCTCTACGGCGCATTCTCGCGCCGCGAAGTTAGCATCGCGCTCCTCGACGCCCGCGCCGGCTCTCCGCCCACCGCCGCCGAGCTCATGCGCCGCCACTCCTACGACGGCGCCGCGCAGGCGCTCACTGTTCTCTTCGTCGAATGGGAACGCTGGTCCGCCGAGCTCCTCGAGAGCCACATCTCCTATCCGCTGCTCTGCTACTTCCGCTCCCAGCACAACAACCAAAGCTGGCTCAGCGCCCTCACCGCCATCCTTGACACCTCGTCGCTGCTCATCGCCGGCGTTCGCGGCCTTGAAGCCCGCCAGGCCCAGCTCACCTTCGCCATGGCCCGCCACGCCCTCGTCGACCTTTCGCAGATCTTCAACCTCCGTCCCGTCGCCAACGCCCCTGACCGCCTCCCGCCCGGCCGCTGCAGTGAGCTTTACGACATGCTCTCCCAAAGCGGCATCCAACTCTGTTACGACGAATCCTCCCGCGAGCGCCTGCGCCAGATGCGCGCGCTCTACGAGGGATACGCCGAGGCTCTCAGCCGCTTCCTCATCATGCCTCTGCCGCTGTGGTTCTCCGATCAGCCGCGCAAGGACAACTGGCAAACCGTAGCCCGCATCCGCGCGCAAACCGAGGCGACGGACTCCGCCGGCCACGCCCCACCGCCGGCCTCCGATTCAACTCTCGCCGCCTCCGCCCTCATCGACCGTTCGCACGATTTCTGAAACGCCGCTACGCAGCGCCGCCAACCCCGAATTCGGGCCGAATGGCTGGATCAGCGCATCGGCGGTGATGCGAGAGGTAAAACCTCGTACGGCTGGGAGAACCCCGTCCGGGAGACATCGCTTGTACCACTATCACCTCTCAAAGATTGGGTGGTTAGTGTCTGTATAATTGCAGGTTGTAGCGAACAGGTATTCGTTGGGGCGATTAATGATTAAAACCTTACGTCTCATCAACTTCCGGAGCCACGCTGAGTCCACACTCATGATGGAGCCAATTACTTTACTGGTTGGGCCCGCAGGCGCCGGGAAGTCGAATGTCTTCAAGGCGATGGTTGCGCTGCAGAATTCAGTTCATAGGACGTTGGTTGAAATGTTCCCGCCCGGCATGGGTGAGTTCCACTGGGTGCGCAGTCGGTGGGCGGACGAAACTGATCCGATTGGATTCCAAGTGCAAATCGACCAAATACCCGAGTTTCCCGATTGCACGGCAGAGTACGTACTTAAGATCGCAGACTCACCCGCTGGCCTATACGTTTTGGAGGAGACGCTTACTAAGCAGTTTGGCCAGCAGCGCGCAGAATGGGTCTTCCAGCGCCGCCGGAATCGTACCGGAATGGGGGAATTTGGCACCGTGGAATGGGACATGCCAACGATCCTCCATCGCGTATGGCGCGGTGAAGTTCAGAGGCCCGAAGCGCCAAACGTCAGGTTCGCCAAAGCTGCCGCCAAAGCCCTCTCCCGGTTCGGCTACTACCACTTGGAGGTTTCGGAGCTCAAATCGCTTGGCACCGGTGAACCAGCTGATCGCATTGGATATTACGGGGAAAACTTGGCGGATTTCTTTGCATGGGCCAAGTCTGAGCCAGAAGGTGCCGGGACCTACGCCGCAATACTTGACGAGATGCGCAAAATCCTCCCTTCTCTCGAATCTATTATTGTCACGCAGGCGAGACCAGATCGCCAAGGATTGGCATTTAATTTCAAAGACCACCACGGCTATATCTCAGCGCCAGACATGAGCGACGGTACAATGTTCACCCTCGGCTTGCTCTCAATCCTTGGAGGCCCCCGCAAGCCGCAAGTTCTCTGTATCGAAGAGCCCGAAACAGGGCTCCATCCCCGCCGGCTCCGCTGGTTATTCGAAAAACTCGTCGATCTCGCGTACCCTCCAGACGGAGAGACTGCGACGCAGATCCTACTATCAACGCATTCGCCGTCATACGTGGACCTCTTCAAGGACATACTTCCGTCCGTCCAGGTGGTGGAGCAAAGGGATGGACGAACGAAGATTACGCCACTGCCGGAAATAATGAGCCGGCTTCGTATCAGCCCGGAAAAGGAAGATGGGATTGGTTACCAATGGGCTACAGGGCTGTTCGAGGGACTCTGATATGCCATTCCTTGTTGGATTTCACGTTGAGGGCAATGACTATCTCATTCTTCGCGCTCTCGTGGCCAAGCTGCTTGCTATTTCCGAGGACGAGATTGTCCCCGTGGACATAGACACTTCCGGCCGTGGCTGGGACTTCGTCCTGTCATTCATTCCGAATGCTCTCAAGCGGTTCTATGCACAGTGTGCGCAGTTTGCCATAGTCGGAGTGGACAACGATGGTAACGTCGACTTGGACCGCGCTGGAGTCAACGAAGATCCAAACCATCCTCGGCACGACAACCATCATGGAGCGGTGCTCGCGGGATGCCGCTACTGCCAGATCATGCAAGCCGTCGCCCAAGTGCGCCCTCAACTAAACTGGATTCCGAAGAAGCCAGGCGGTACCTGGCCAATCCTCGTCGCAGTACCAGTGGAAATGATCGAAACTTGGCTTCTCATTCTGCGAGATGGAAACCCGAGCTTCCACCGACGGCCTCGATCTGTCCAAAAACAACTCCTTTACGGGAGACCAGTCGCGACGAGGTCCGAGGTACTGAGGGTGGCATTACCGCTGGTGCAGAACATGACTAAGGATGCCGCCAACGGTCTTGCCCGCGTGTCGCCAAGCTTTCAAAATTTTAGTAATCAAATTACTGCGGCGAGAGCCGCCATCTGCAGTACTGCGGACTGCTGGTGAATCAAGCGGTGAGAGCCATTTCCTACCAGTTTGAGAACGCTGCCCCCTAGCCCACAACCTCTTGAATATCACCCCCAATGAATGTTCATCCCCTGTTCTCAGCCGATTGCAGCACGCACGCCAGTCAAGCTTTTGAAATAGTCTGACGCGGATGCGCAGACATCCCCAGAATCAGGAGTCAGTTGACGCATTCAGCCCAATGCACTCATCGAACCGAAATAATGTGCGTCTTTTGAGCTCCGGCCGGTTGGCCGCCAAGTCGGAACTCCTCACTTCTTCGCTCAGGAATCCATTCGCCCTGCCGCAAAATGGTCGGGGAAAGGGTCGCTATCGCTCACTTCGCCGTACCGGATGGGGCCAGGCGATCGACCCAAAACTGCTTTTCTTTTGCGAACGCTTTCTGGTCTTCGTCCGTAATCCGCACCGCGCTGCCAACACCCGCCTTCACCGAAACCACTTTCCGCAGCGTGCCATTCGTTGAGGTCAGATAGAGAGTTTGATCGTTCGCCGTCTCATCGACAACAAAGAGAACAATGTCGTTCTTGTCAGCGACCGAGACGTCAAACCCTTGTACCAGGGTCCCCGTGCGCACTACACCTTGCATAACCTGACACTCTTGTTCCTTTGAAATGCCAAGCAGCGTGGAAATATGAGGCGGTAACTTTGCTTGCACGCCTTGTCGAAAGACAGTGTCCGCGGCCAGAGCAAACCTCCCCGGCGCTTGCGAACGAGGGGAATGCTGCGCCTGGCCCGCAGCCGACAGGGTCATCCCTACCTGGATGAGAACTGCAAGCAACCCAACGAAACGACGACTTCCAACCTTCGACACTAGAACCCCCAATCTCGTCAATCTGCGGCCACATCCTTGTTTTTCAACGTGGCTTGGCGTCTTCGAGAAACTTGACTGTAGCGGCCATTTCGTCTGTACCCTCGTGCTCGCGTTCCAGCTCTGTCGCGATTGCGAGCGATTTGCTCAAAGCGTCCTTGGCCTCGGCCGCGTCGCCCGACCTCTGGCTCAGATTGTAGAGACACCAGAGGAGATCCTGGCTAATCTGGGGACTGCCATGATGCGCATTGGTGATGTTCTCGAGCAGCCGCACCGCGGTGCGAATCGCATCGACCCCCTCCGCGTTGCGGCCAATCCAGAAGAGAACAATGCCGGCCTGCTCGGATGCCATTGCCGCGTTATGTTGCGCATCGACGTCGTCCGGGGCGGAGTGGAGCAGCCCCTCGCGAATCGCCAGGTTTTTTTGATAGGACGCGAGCGCCGCCGTGGCTTGTTGCAGAGCCAGTGTCCCGTTGCCCGCCTGGTTGGTCGTTGCCGCCTGCGCGAATTGCTGCTCGCCGGCCAGCCCGAACGACTGCGCTGCTCTGCGCTGGCAGTCCGGATTGGCGGGGTTGCGCTGCGCGAATTGATTGCATAAATCGAGTTCCTGGTCGAAGTTCTTGACGGCATTCACAAAATCGCCTTGGGCCGCCAACGCCGTTCCCAGCTTATCCAACCCGCTTGCAAGATCCATTTGATGCGCAAGGTTGCCGGGGTCCGCGGCGGCTTGTTTCTGGAGAGTCGCGAGCTCGCCCTGGCGAATCGTGAGCTCCTGCGCCGGACAGATGATTCGAAACGCGTCGTAGCCGATATTGATATTGCTCATTCGCGTACGGCTAACGATCTTGAAGATCAATTGCTTTGGGTATTCAGGTCCCAGCATCTTGGAGGCCCAGTCCAGCTCGAATTCATCCGCATGCCCGGCGATCGGTTTGTATTTCCAGGTACAAACGTCTTTCTGCAAGTCGAGCTCATGGCCGCTTTGGTAGACATGCCTGAAGACGCAGGTAAAGTCGCTGCGCCAATCCATATCCGTCGATGAGTTCATATCCGTCGATGCGGCCCCGGCGTCCGCATGCCAGACTCCAACCATGTAATCGAGCGACGGGCTCGCTGGATCGCCGTCAAGGCGATTTGTGGAATCCAAGCACGCGCGCAGTTGTTCCCCCGTGCCATGCGCGTCCAATTGCTCGTCGGCGGCCGCCGCCCAGACGATGGCGCGCCATCGCTCCTTTTCTTTCTCAGCGGCCTCGTTCGTAGCATTGTCTTTTGCCAGGACCGCTTCTGACTTCGCCGCATTGGCGCTTTTCTCCGCATCGAGTGCCCGGTCTGTTTCGGTGAGTGCAACACTCTTTTCGTCCAATGCGACCTTTTTCTGCTCCAAGGCCAACTTGGCCTGTTGATCCGCTTGTTGCTGGGCAGAAACAGCTTTCAGCTCGGCGGAAACGGCTTCTTTCTTCCCCCGGCTCGCCATCACCGCCAGCCAGGAAACACCCACCAGACACGCCACCAGAACCACGGCCCAAGCGACGACGATTCTCTGACGCCGCCTCTGTTTGGCCAGCAGCAGTTGGGCGGCCTCGAGCGCCGCCGCCTCGCGCCGCGCATCGCGGCTGGCTTTGGCCACCATTGCGAGCACATCGTGGATCAGTTCGAGCCGAACCAATCCGCCGCGCTCTTCGCGACGCAGGATGCGTCGATCCACCAAAGTCTGAATCGCCGCTTCGCTGACACCGGGCTCCGCCAGGGCATTGTCCAGAGCGCAACTGTCGCGGTAGCCTGCGGCGGTGAGAAGCCGGTCCTCGACGAAATAGCGCACCTTGATGTCCAACCCGGCAAAACCCTGGCTGTAGAACTGCGCGATGATCTCCTGCGTGTTTTCACCCTGGATGAGGTCGGCGCTGATCTCAGCTTGCCGGCGGGCAATGCGCTGCTCGTTGAGCTCGCGGCAGACCAGCGACAGCAGCGCGGGTTCGACCGAGATCTCCTCGAGTTCTCCGGCGTCGCCGCTCGCCGCTCCACCGACGAACCTCACGATGCGCGCCGCGACGGATGCGCTCAAGCGGCCGCCTCCCGCCTGCTGCATGGCCTCGGCCGCCCGGTCGCCGCGCATGGGCGTCAAGCGCATGCGGTTTTGCATGATGGGGCGAATAAGGGTCTTCAGGCCCTCGAAGTCGGCCAGGTAATCTTCGCGAAACGTGAGCACAATTTTCACGTTCTGGCGCAGCAAATCGAATTGATCGAGAAGCTCCGGGTGCTGGGTGAGTTCGCTTTCCAGCGCGGGCGGCAGCCGGTTTTCGATCAGTTCGCCCAGTTGTTGCAGCAGCAGTTGCGTGCGCGCGGCTTGCTCCGGCGTTTGCCGGCCAAGCGTAAACACCTCCTCGAACTGATCGAATGCCAACACGGGCACGACGGAGCGCCCATGGGGATTGAGGAACTGCGTGCCGGGGCGATGCAGGTATTGCCAGAAGCCGTCGCCCAGCGGGATCGGGCTCGCGCCGACCTCATGGCCGATACATTCATCGATGAGGGCCTGCCACACCTGTTTGATTAGCGCGGGCGCCCCAAGGTCGTGATTCAGGCGCAAGTACACCGGCAGGTAACCTGCGCGGCGCAGGCGCGGGAATACGCCCGCATTCAGCAACGAAGATTTTCCCAATCCCGATTGACCGAACAACACGGAAAGAGGATCCCGTTCGATCAAGCGAAACAGATCGTCGGTCTCGCTTTCGCGGCCGTGAAAGAACATGCGCGCGTCTTCAGTGAACGGCAGCAAGCCCGGCCACGGGCGTTCAGCGTCGATGGTGGGCAGGTTGCTCATTGTCTACCAGCATGGCGTTCGCGCATGGCATTGAAGGCTTTGACGATCGCTTCTGCCTGGTGCGCCTGCAGGCCGCCCTCGGGAGCTTGTTCGATATGGACCATTTTGAAGGCTGGCGGGATTTCGGCGCTGCTGACTGCGGCAGTATCGTCGATCACCAACGGGCACAGGAAGGAGAGGCTGCTCCCGGTGAAATCCAGGTTCCGCTCGCTGGCCCAGGCCCATTCCTTGCGAAAGAATCCGGTGCGCTTTTCTGCCGTGCGCGAAAGCAGAGGCACGAAGAGCGAGCACTGCTGAATGGCCAGCCGAATCCGGGCAGTGTAGTCGCTGCCCCAATCCAGTTGCTGGCGGTCGAGCCATACCGGCAGGCCGGCGGCTTGAAGTTCCGCCGCCAGCCGCAGCGCGGCCGGGCGGTCCTCGCTGGCATAGCTGATGAACAGGCTGCCGGGCGGCATGGTTTCCGGCATCGGACCGGGTTCCGGCGCCTTGGCCGCAGCGTCGCTGCCTTGACGCTCGTGCCAACGCTCGGCGAGTTCGGCTACGAAGTCGAACGGGTCCAGCGGCAGCACCTGGGTTTCGTGGCTGAAGTTCGTCAGGAAAGCTACCAGGGGCGTATTCGCTTGGGCGTCGGCGTCGACCAGGTATTCAGAGAAGCCGCGCTCAGCGGACAGCTTGCAGTTCTTGGTGGTGCGCAGGATGAAACGCGTGAGCCAGTCGGGGAACCGGCAGCCGAGGTATAACAAGTGATTGCGCCCCAATTCATCGAATAGCCGCTCCGGGCGTTTTTCGGGGATTTGCAAGGCGGTGACCCACTCCAGTTCATCCTCTTCGGCAACGACGTATTTGGGCAGCACCGATATCCGTCCAAACAGTCCATAAACCAGAGGCACATCGCGCGCGCCGTCGGGCAGGTCGCCGGCTTCGCTGGGATTGAACGACAATTCGCGCGTTTCCGCACGTCCGCCAAAACGCGCCGCGTTGATCGCCTGAGCGAGAAAATTATCGGTGCAGAGGCTCACGTAAAGATTCAGGTCGCGTATTCCCGCCAGTTGCAGCAACGGCTCCGGAATATCGACGGGGAGCTTTGCGGCGATATCGCCCAACTCGCGATAGACCGACTGCCGTCTGCTGCCGGGCTTGGCGAGATAAGCTCCCACCACCTGGTCGAGCGTCGCCGCTTGACCGGGATCGCCGACCTTCAATCGAGTGGCGAGTTCGCGCGCCAGCAGTTGGTAGTAGGGTTCGCGTCGTCCGTCATGATCGACGAGAACCAGTTCCGGGCCGACAACGGGGATGACGCTGTGCGCCTCGATGTAAGTCAGCAACTCATCCCAAAAATCGTTCTGGTCCGGCATCATGACCTGGCGTCCTATCAACGTCGGCTATTTGTCGCGATGGTATCGAGTATAAATTGACGGCGGGCATTGAAGAAACGAATTTCGGCACTGAATTGCGGGAAGATCCGAAGGGTCTTTGCGGTGATGATTCCGGCTCGCAGCGAGGGTAGGCGACATAGCAGACACTCGCTGTTCCCAAGTCTCAGTCACATGGCCTTGCGCACCCTCGAATAGCCGTCTCGCATAGAATCCTGAGAGTTGACCCTTGTTTCGAGTGATTTGCGATGAGTGAATTCGATCTGCATAGAGCCGCGATTCTGAGAATGCTCATCTATCCCATTCAATTCGAAGCCAACCCATCGAACGGAATTGACCGTGTGATCGCTCAAGTGGTGTTTGCGGACCATTTGAAGTTGTCCCTGCCAGATGTACTTGCCGCTATCGACGCCGGGCTCGCCAGCCATACCAAGCTTTCTGAACTCATTCCTCAGAGCCACTCCGAGGCGGTAATTCGCGGCTTTCTTTCAGCCTTGCGCACGCGGCTGGAGATTGAACCAAGAGGAATCTAGGTCCGCCTATGGCTGCTTGCGACCGAAGAAATGTCTGAACGTAGGCGCCGTCGGTTGGCGAGAATGGCGGCCCGGAAAAGTGCTGGATTGGAGTTCCAGGTGCATTACCGGCTGCTCGTCCCCAACCCGGTTTTGGGCTTCCCGGAATCTCCGCCAGGCGACGCCCAGGGTTCTTGTCCCACAGATACCCCGAAAACGCGACACGTCCTTCTTCCCGGTGTTGAGAAGTTCTTGTGCCCTTGATTCTCAATCTGGAATCAAGGACGTGTCTGCGGTTGGCGGCCTATCGCTCGGCAACTGCCTTTTGTGCCGGAACAACCTTCGGAGAAGACAGATATCCTGTCACCGTATCCTTGGCGCTCACGGTGTTGACCACAATCTCGAACAACGTGGGCTCCTTGCCGCTGTAGAACTGAAGCGGCTCGTTCAGGCTCTTGTTCTTCTTGTCATACTCCTTGTCGTCGGAAAAGACGGCGAGTGTGTATGTACTCCTTTTCGCGTCGGATCTCTTCAGTTCCAGGCTCACTGTTCCCACCTGCTGCTTCAGCCCCTTCTTCAGCGTGAACTGGAAGTAGTCCCGGTCGCCCTTGTGCTTTAGAATCTCCAGCTCGTCGTTATTCCGCGCAATCTGGACGCTGTGGCCGTTCAAATCGCCTTTCATCGACGTCAACTGGCTGTTGGTTTCGGCCAGGTCGCTCTGCGTCTTGGCCACATCGACCTTCACGCCGCCGACATCCGTCCTCACGTCGGTCACGGCGGTGGAAACTGCGGCCACCTGTCCCTCCGTCTGCTGCTGCGCGGTTGCCAACTGTGCTGTCTTCTGCTCCTGGCGAGCCTCTTGGGTCTTCAGCGCCGCCGCGCGCGTATCCAGTTGTTGTTGCGTTACGCCTAGCGAGGTCTTCAAGGCGTCTGTGGCCGCATTCAGCCGCAAATCGGTATCCTGCTGCGCTGCGGCCAGCTTGCTGTTCTGCGCTGCCGCATCCGTCAAAGCCCGCTGCTGAGCAGCCACCTGGTTGCTCAGTGTGTAGCTCCACACAATCCCGCCGATCCCCAAAAGTATCGCCACTGCGATCGCCGCCAACAGTGCGCCCGAATACGTTCTGGGAGTTACTTCAACCACTTCATCTGCCATGTGTTTCCTTCCTTCCCTTGCGCCCACCGTACGGCAACCCATCGCCCATGTCTGCGCTATATAGCTCACCGGCCAGTATTTACCGGGACCACACAGAAGCCGGAACGCCGCTCGCGGCAGGCGCATCATCGGCCCCGAGGCGGGCGGCGGAGCCGAACTCCGGCTCAGCCTGCCCCCAAAAGCCGCTCGCGATCACCAGCCCATTTGGCGCATCCGCTCCAGGATGAGCGCGCTGTAGCGATTCATGCGCTCGGGCCGCCGCTTCAGCGGAGCGGGCAGAATCGCAGCCAGCCGTGCCCCCTCTTCTCGTCCGACATTCCGGGCCGCGGTTCCGTCGTACGCACGAGCCGCCGCATCCGCGCCATAAATACCGGGGCCCCATTCCACCACGTTGAGGTAGATCTCCAGAATGCGCTGCTTGCCCAGGACGAATTCGGCCACCGGCACCAATGTGGTCTCCGCGCCCTTGCGCACGATCGAGCGGCCCGTTCCGAAAAACAGGTTCTTCACCAGTTGCTGCGTAATGGTAGAAGCTCCGCGCATGCGCCCGCCTTCCATGTCTTCATCGGCATCGATTTCGATCGCGTGCCAATCGAAACCGTGGTGCTCGTAGAAGCGCGCGTCCTCCGCGGCGATCACAGCATGCTGCAGATCGGGCGAGATTTCCCTCAGCGGAATGAATTTGTAGTGTTCGTGATACGGCCTGCCGTGAATCCAGGCCTGCAAGCGGCGCTCCATGTGTACTGCAGTTGTTGGCGGGTCCATCCACTTGGCAACCACAAGCGTCAGCGCGGCAAGCGACCAAAGAAGCGCCACACCTGCCGCAAACCATCGCACGAACGATCGCAGACGGAATCGGGGATGGGATCGCAGAAAACCCTTCCCAGGCAGGGCCTTGCGCGGTGTCTGCGGGCCTTTCGTCACATTTCAGAATAATCGCCTCGCCTGGGCTGCCGCTTATGGATGAGCGCATCGGCAGGGCAATTGCATGAAGGAAATCCATTGACTCCAATGGCTCGATCTGCCCGCGCCGTAGGCGCAATGTTCGTTAGCCCAGCGTTTCAACGCTGGGAAAGCGGACCAAAATAGGTCCCGCAGCCCCGGAGGGGCGGCGCATGCGGCCAAGTGCGGCCAGGACTGCCCGTTCATGCGATTGCCCTGAGCGCATCGGCCGCTTTGCGGCTGTTGAGACTCACTCGCACATTACCTTTTCACCAGCGAATCGAAAAGGGAATGACTCCGCGATCCTTCCTGTTTCACTGCCTGATCCAGGTGGCTGTTCTCACGCAGACTCTGCCAGCTGCGGAGATCCGGGCTTTACAAGAATTTACATTTTACTTGCGTATGCGCAAGAGACAAGATAGCGATCGGCATCTTCAATGGCCCTAGGTAAAGAGCGAGGATTGGACGCCGTACGCTCATCGTCATATTCAGCGAAATCGACGGAATCCTCCGTTGCCGAATTGGCGACTTGCCGGGGCGTAGAACGATCTCGCGCCAACCATCGCAAGTCGTAACCGGCGAAATGAAAAACCCATGGAATCGGAACCATAATTTGCCTGCTCAGGTTCGACGGCCTGTCTGACGTTGGTTTCCTGATTTCGAATTCCGCAAGCCCGGCAAATAGAGTTGCAGGCGCTTGCTGTTCAAAGTCCCGGTAGGGACACTCATCACTGAGCGCCCCCCGGACAGATCCGGACGAGCGGAGTTACCGCATCCGGCTCCCACCTTGGGTGAGAACGCCGAGACGCACCAGAGGATAAGGATGACAG
>Ga0182027_10001344_pt1 | contig 41381 bp, 37 predicted proteins | sample 712E1DmetaG_FD_121300 | JGI IMG/M metagenome (GOLD analysis project Ga0182027, IMG submission 121300) | Permafrost microbial communities from Stordalen Mire, Sweden - 712E1D metaG (Illumina Assembly) | ecosystem: Environmental > Terrestrial > Soil > Wetlands > Permafrost | place: Sweden...
GTCTCAGCGGAGACAATAAGAGAGTTGCATCCCTCCAACACGTGGGCCTGTGGCGCAGTTTGGGAGCGCGCTTCCATGGCATGGAAGAGGTCGTCGGTTCGATCCCGACCAGGTCCACCAATTTACCCGTTACAACAAAATTCTGTCATCATGAGTGAGCGTAGCGAGTCGAAGGACCTTCGGTTGCTTTTTTACTCCTCTGCGTTTCAATTCAATAGTATGGAAAGCGGAGGCAACCGTGTCCTTATTCACCCCGCAGCCGATTGGATTCGTCAGCAGCCCCTTCAAAGACACCGCCGCAATCCCAAAGGGCTGTGGCGCCCGGCACGATGCGGAAGGCGTGCTTAATCTCCTCTCCGAATACGAGGCCGGCCTCACCGACATCGAGGGCTACTCGCATCTCATCGTGCTGTGGGCCTTCGACCGCTCCGGCAGCTTCGATCTGCTCGTCACGCCGCCCACTGACAACCGGCCCCACGGCGTTTTCACAACGCGCTCTCCGCGCCGTCCCAACCCGATTGGCCTGACCGTCGTCGAGCTGCTCCGCCGCGACCAGGGATCGCTCTACGTTCGCGGCGTCGACATGCTCGACGGAACGCCCATTCTCGACATCAAGCCGTACTTGTCCAGTATTCCGCCGGAGAAGCTGCGCCGGGGCTGGCTGGCGGAGGCTGAGGCCCGGAAAAAGTAGCTGTTATTCTGAGCGACCCTGAGACTGAACGAAGGGGAGTCGAAGGGTCGATCGTGAACTCCTTGAATATCTCCATTTGCTTCATCTTATGGAATGCCCAGAAACTTGTGTGTCTGCAGGCTCAATCGCCAGCGGGGATGATCGAGGCAATAGCGAAGCGCCAGCTCCGTATTCGCCGCGCGGTCAGGTCCGTCCATCGGCTGCAAAAAGAAATGCCGGAATGCGAGGGCTTCAAACTCCCCCGGCTCGGTTCCAGTTTGCGGATAGACCAGCTTCAACTCGTCCCCGCTTCGCTGCGCCAACTCTGTTCCCGCCTTGGGGCTGACGCAAACCCAATCCAAGCCTGCTGGAGCCTCGACCGTCCCGTTGGTCTCCACGGCAATTTCAAAATCGCAAGCATGTAGCGCGGCGATCAGGTCCGTATCCAGTTGCAGCAAAGTCTCTCCTCCGGTACAGACCACGAACCTCTTCCCCAGGCCGGAGCCTTCAGGCCATTTTTGCTCGATCGCCACTGCCAAAGCCTCCGCAGAATCGAACTTCCCGCCGCCGGGCCCATCCGTCCCCACAAAATCCGTGTCGCAAAACCGGCATATTGCCGTCGCCCGGTCTGCCTCATGGCCCGACCATAGATTGCATCCGGCGAAGCGGCAGAAGACCGCAGCGCGCCCCGCCTGCGCGCCCTCGCCCTGTAGCGTATAGAAGATTTCCTTGACGGCGTAGCTCATAAAAACCAGCTTTCAGCTACTAGCTCTTGGCTTCTAGCTCATCGTGCAAACGTTGGGACCGTCAACTTGGCACGAACAAGCTGAAAGCTAAAGGCTAAAAGCTAAGTTCCAGGTTTTTCGTAACGCAGCGGATCCTCGATCCCGTTCTCGCGGAAGCCCTTCCGCCTGAGCAGACAGGAGTCGCATTCTCCGCACGACTCGCCCGTTGCAGATGGATCGTAGCAACTGCTGGTTAGGCTGTAGTCCACGCCCAGCTCGATTCCCTTCCTGATAATCTCCGCCTTGGTCAGGGCGATCAGCGGCGTGTGAACCCTGAGCGACTGACGGCCTTCAACCCCAGCCTTCGTCGCCAGGTTTGCCATCTTTTCAAATGATTCAATAAACTCCGGTCGGCAATCGGGGTAGCCCGAGTAGTCCAGCGCGTTCACTCCGATGAAGATGTCGCTCGACCCCAGTACTTCAGCCCATGCCAGTGCGAACGACAGAAAAATCGTGTTGCGCGCCGGAACGTAGGTGATTGGAATGCCGTGCCCCATCTCGTCCACCGTCCGTCCCTTGGGAACGTCGATGTCGCCGGTGAGCGCCGAACCGCCGAAGACGCGCAGATCGATGGCCGCAATGCGGTGCTTGGCCACGCCGATGGAATGGGCTACCCGGCTGGCTGCCTCCAACTCTACGATGTGGCGTTGACCATAGGAGAAGGAGAGGGCGTACAGCTCGTACCCCTCGCTCCGGGCAATGGCCAGCACCGTGGCGGAGTCTAAGCCCCCGCTCAGCAGCACCACCGCGCGCTTTGGCTGGGTCTCCATGATTCGTCCTGCCCGATACCTTTCTCATTGATCCGGTTTTAACGATTGAAACAAAATTGGGTGCCCCCCTTCGCCGCGTTTTTGTTCTTGCAGCTAGGGTGGGATTCTATTCCTTCGCGCCGAGTACTATTTCAGCCCCACGCCGCTGCCGATGTCCATCGAGGGCGGAATGGGGTTGTCCTCGTCGATATACGCCTCGATGCAATCGTCGAGCAGGCCCTTGGCTTCTAGGATGAACTCGATGGCGTCACGTGCGGCGCCGTAGCCGCCTTTGTTCGGCGTCACGTAGTGCGCCTCGGCTTTCACCCGCTCGCGCGCGTTGGCCACCGCTACGGCAAGTCCGCACTGCCGCATCGCCGGCAGGTCGATCACATCGTCGCCCACGTAGGCGATCTCGTCCAGCGCCACGCCTTCCTTGGCCATAATCTCGCGCACCGCCTTCATCTTGAACGCACAGCCCTGGTAGACAAATTCGAGCCTCAAGTCGCGGGCGCGGGTGGCTACGGTTTCCGAGATGCGCTTGGTGATGACGCCGCACTTGATGCCGCCCAGCCGCGCCAGCGAGATTCCAGCGCCATCGTGCGCGCAGTAGCCCTTGGCCTCCACCATGGTGGTGGATTGAACTCCAAAGCCCATCTGGCCGGCTTTTTCGGTCAACTGGCTCTGTACCGAAGAGCCGCCGCCCGAAGGGCTGGGGACCAGCCAGATGCCCCCGTCGGTTAAAACGCCATCAACGTCAAAGAGAATGATCTTGATCTTGCGGGCACGGTCTTGCGCGGAGAGTGTCATGCGACCATCTTACCAAGATCGTCAGCGCTCTTAAGGGGTTGGGTAGTGTCCTTTTAGTGCGTTGCTCTTAATATGCAAGCGTAATATCAGACTGGACGCCGTTGTAGACCATAAGGAAAAACTTCAAGAGGTCCCTGCCCATGAGCATGATGATTTCTTTGTCATCGAACGTGGTCCACTTCAATTCACATCCAACGACGCGCATCGAAGTCAACGCGCCTTCTCCTGAAAGATTCAGACCTGGAAATTGGACCTTCGCAGGATAGACAAAGGAAAACTTGTCTCGCGTATGAGGAGTGGACATCAAGATGTTGTCTATTGGCTGAACGCCGAAATCGGTAAAGATTTGTTCATGGACGGCGGATGCGGATGCGCCCGTGTCGATCAGAGCGTATCCCGATACAGGGGTTGGAATGGCGATGTTCTTTTGGAGGCAGAATTGCTCAAGAGCTGGGGGTAATCCCACCGTAACCTGAAGAATCGCGCCCGTCTCCGCAAGCGTGTAGCCTTTGTCCTTGTCCCAATGGAAAAAGTCAAATACGGGCATTCGTCAACCCCAACAAAAAGGCTTGATTGCGGTAGACTTCTTCTTGTTCTGCGATTCTCCTTACCAAAAATGGTTCCCGGCCATAGCGCGTTACGCCTTCGGTATATGCGTTGTCGGGCGTATCAAACGCACCAATAAAATCATCTCCCTTGATTAGGGCGAATTTGCCAGCATGGTTGGCCAACAGTTCAGCCTTCAATTTCTTGAATGTAGCAAGTTCGGTATCGAGCGGCATAAGGATTCAAATCGTAGCACAGAGCACAATGCTCGGCGCAATACAATCCCCTCCTACCAATACTTTAACCCCACAAGCCTAGGCAAGCAATTCCGTGATGGTCCAGACATGATTTGCGATTCCGGCCTCCATAGCGGGACTGATTCTCAGAGTTTTGTGAACTCGGCAAAAATTATAAAACGCAAACCATAGAGAATACGCGGCTTGCAGGTTCTCCCACTTTTTTGAGAACGCATTGGTTAGCCGCGTCATGCGGCGCATCCCCATCCTGATCGAAAGATTCTGGCGCTCAATGTGAGAAGTGCAGATTCGTTCACGGCATGGTCGGCCCATGATCGGCATAGGAACAGCGTCTATTACCTCTGCGGGGGAGTATCGCTGCTCACCGTCACGCGATGCCCCATAGACCTTGACAAGCTGCGCAAAATCCACCCGGCCCCGTAGCAGCATCTTGACGGCGCTCACATAAGGCTTGAATCCGTCGGAGGTCAACTGGTAGCGGTTTTCGGAAGTAGCATAGGCCAACTTACCGATAAAATCATCCGTGGACTTGGCTGTGCGCTTGCCCAGGTGATAGGCGAGTACCAGTTTGGTTCCGCGCTCCATGCCAACAAAGCAGTAAGCGTCTCCAAATTCCGCGCCATCTTCTTCGGATTTGTGGCCTTCTTTCTTGCCAACAAAGCCCCAGATTTCGTCCACTTCCACATCGTGAACGTCAAGGCCCTTGATCTTCTCTTCCATGAGCCGCTGGCAGCGTTCCCCGGCTAACGAAAGCAAGCGGAGGATTGTGTCGCGGTGTATGCCGGTTACGCGCTCCGCGCTGCGGATGGACATACCCTCCAAGAGCAGTTGCAGGACGGCCACGGCCCGGTCTAGGGGAAGGCGCATTTCGTCCAAAGGGCGCTCATGTTCTTCGGTAAAGGTCTTGCGGCATTGGTTACAGCGGAACCGCTGGAGGCCGTTTCTGTGCTTTCCAAAGCGTTTGCAAGTGGTACGGCAATAATGGCAGGTCACTGTGGATTCTCCTTGAAACCACAGCCTGATTGCCGGATAATGAATTTGTGGGTTCATCGCGGCGCAAGCTGTGGTGGATTCTTACCCCGGTTCACCGTTAGCGCGGTAGCCGGGGTTTTCTATTTCTCAAGATTATGCTTGCTCGGGCATGAATGTCAAGATAATTCTTGACTTCTTTCTCGGGCAAGCATATCTTATTTTTAGAGGTAATCTGCAATGGGGGAATTGAAAGCAACGGAAGCCGCAAAAGCGTTATCAGCGTTGGGCGCATCTAAGGGTGGCCTTGCTCGCGCTAAGTCTCTGACTCCCGCACAGAGGAGCGAGATCGCTCGCACTGCCGGAGCTGCCCGATGGGGAGCAGATGGAATAGTTCGCGCAACACACGGTTCGCCTGAACGTCCTTTGAAGATTGGCGACTGGGAGGTTACCTGCTACGTACTTGAGGATGGCAGGAGAGTAATCAGCCAGCGTGGATTACAAACAGCAATTGGAATGTCAACATCTGGCGGCAGTAGCGGTGCGCATAGAACTGCCAATTTTATCGAGAAGATTGAGTCTAAATTGAATGTTGGCAACAACTTATCTGTGCGCATGAAAAACCCGATTCTCTTGATGCCTCCAACCGGAGGACTCAGGGCATACGGGTACGAAGCGACAACCCTAATTGATGTTTGCGAGTTGATTCTCAAAGCACGCGACATGAAGGGGATGCTGCTGCCGAGCCAAGAGAAATACGCGATAGCAGCCGACATCGTAATTAGGGCGTTCGCTAAAGTGGGAATCATTGCGGTCATTGATGAAGTGACTGGCTATCAAGATGTAAGGGCTAAAGACGCACTGGCTAAGATTCTTGAAGCGTTTATTGCAAAAGAGCTGCGTCCTTACGTGGGCACGTTCAAGGTGGACTTTTATAAAGAGATGTTTCGGCTGAGAAAGTGGAGTTGGCCAAATTTGCCAGCGGAACAACGAAAACGACCCGCATTGGTTGGCAAGATCACAAATGACATCGTGTATGACCGACTCGCTCCTGGTGTGCGGCAGGAACTCCATCGCCTGACTCCCCGCGATGATAAGGGCAGATTGAAACATAAACTCTTCCAACGACTCACGGAAGATGTTGGGCATCCCAAACTTGAGGAGCATCTAGACAGGGTCACTACTCTAATGAGTGCGGCAGATGAATGGATTGAATTCAAACGCCTAATTGATCGGGCCTTACCGCGATACGGCGATACTCCGTATCTCCCTTTTGAGGAATGATGCGCTGGCGGCCTTACCTTTCTAGGCCGCCACCAAAGCAGCAACGCAGAATTAGGACACTACCAGGGGTTGCGACAACGGGCGCTCTGGTTGTGCTGTTCGGAACCGCCGCCGCAACCGGTTCCTTGACCAGCACCGCAAACCGCGGAAACTCGAAAGCCCCTCCTGCGTCGTCGATCACGTTCAACTGGCACAAGTACTGGCCCGGCTTCAGCCCGGCCAGCGGCACGTCCAGCTCAATGGCCACCGCGTCGCGCCCCTCCACGTTGATTGCCCTGGCCTGAACCATCGCCGTTTCGTAGACCTTCGTCGAGCCTTGGATCAGTTCCAGGCTGCTCAGCAGGTTGATCCCCGGCTTGCTTCCCTTGGGCTGGTTCTCGCCCGCCTTCTCGCGCGCCGGCGAGTAGATTTCGTACAGCAGATACAGATGCTGGTCCTGGCGGAAGACGTGGCTGATGTTAGGCACGTACTCTTCGCCATTGCGAATCAGCGGACTTTGCTTCTTGCTCGGTTGCCGCAGTGAGGCCAGCACGATTGAACTCATCTTGAGCGGCGCCTTCTTCATCTCCGGCAGCACAATCTCCGCCTCGAACGAGCCCATGCGCCCGGTCTGGTTCTCGCGCACCACAAACTTCAGCCGGTACTTGCCCGGCGGCAGGTCGAAGCTGGTGGTGTACTGGATATTCTTCTGCCGCGCCTGCAAGCTCGGGTCCAGATTCAGCTTGACCGTTTCGCGCGCCTGGCCGATGGGCCGCTTCACCTCGTCGATCACCGTGCCAATGATGTCCAGCGTGGCTTTGTCTTTGTCGCCGCCCTTCACAAAAGGAATCTGCGAGCCGGGCACAATCAGCGAGACCGGCACGTAGAAGCGGTTTTCGCTCAGCCGGAAGTACATCGCGTCCAAATAGACGGCCATGTCGGTGGCCGGCAGGTCGCTGGCCAACTGCTCCTCGAGTTCGCGCTCGCGGTCTTCTCGTCCGGCGTGTTGGAAGTCCGCCGGCGCGTAGTAGCCGGGCCGGTATTCCAGCTTCACGCCCGGCCGGTCGATCTTGATAGTCAGCTTGCGATAGCGCCCGTCGCGCAGCGGATTCGAGCTGCGGAAGCCGATGGCGTAGTAGGCCGAGGTGTCTCGCTGCACTTGCGCAAAGGCCGGCGCAAAATCGTTGGAATCGAAAAACGCCTTGCCGCCCGTATCGTGGCTCAGCGTGCCCATCACTTCCTGCGATGCAAAGTTGGCCTGCATGTTATTGCCAAGCGCGCCGCCGTTGCGAGCGCCGTTCCCGCGATAGCTCCCCGTCGAGGCGTCGCCCAGGGGAGAAATCGCCTGTAATCCCCTCGTGTCCACGCTGTAGATGGCCAGGTTGGCGCGCACCGCCGCGTTGATGGCCGACCGCAGCGAGGCCTGGTTCTCGATGCCGTCGCGCGAGATGCCGCCGGAAAAGTACAGCAGCGATTTTTTCTCCGTGATCTTTTCCAGGGCCTTGGCAACCGCCCTGAGCGCGAACAGTTCGCGGTCGGTGTTGAGGTCGTTGTACTCGCTCTCGTCGGGCGTGTAGCCGGTCGTATCCTCCACCTGGTTCGAGTTTGAGGTCGCGCCCGCGGTAAAACCCTCGCCCTCGGTGCCGTTGTAGACGCCCACTTCGTTGATTAGCGCCTGCTTGTCGGCGGTAAAATCCTGATCCACCTTGAGCGTGTCGCCCAGCGAAACCAGCGCTACAAGATCCGCCGGCTGCATTTTCTGCTTGAGAAAATCCTTGGCCGCTTCCACGCTGCGGTCCAGATCCTCCGGCTGCATCGAGGTCAGGTCGAAAAACATCACGATCAATCTGTGGTTACGTAAATCCTCGGGCCGCGCCACAACAACGGCCTTGCTGCTACTGGACCCCACGGCCAGTCCGCTCACCGTGGCCTCATTCAGCGGCGTGGCCATATCCACGCTTTCAAAGTCGAAAGTATCAATCCTCTGTTGCTTGCCGTTTTCGTAGATGCTGAAGTCGCTCTGCTTGAGCCCGCGCACCAGCTCGCCGGTCTTCTCGTCGCGCGCCACCACGTTGGTCAGCACCAGTTCGCCGCTCATCTTCAGCACAAAGCCGCCCTGTGGCGTAGCCGAAACCTGCCCACTCGCTGCCTGTCCTGCTGTAGCCTGTCCGGAATTCTGCGCATGCGCCGGCTGCGCGCCCGGCACTGCCAGCGCCATCGCCGCCATCCACGCTCCGACCTTCCGCACCCAACCCGTCATGAATTTCCTTCAGCTAACTCCGCTAAAACCTGAACCTGCCCGTAAACTGGAACGACCGCATCGACCCGGCCGAGGTCACCTGTCCGGCGGTCGGCGAGGTCAAGCTCGCATCCACGCCTGCGTACTGCACGGTATTGAAAACATTGTTGGCCGTGGCGCGAAACTCCATGCTGCGCGTGTCGCCCAATTGCATCGTCTTCGACAGCGACATATTGTTCTGAACCGTTCCCGGCCCGGTGATCGAGTTGCGAGAGACGTTGCCAAAGGCGTTGCCATAGGTGTCGGCAGCGGGCTGAGTAAAAGCCGCGACATTGAACCACTCCTTCGCCGATCCGCCCCCCGCGGTGGGCGATACGCCCGGCACACGATTGGGGCGCAATGTGCCGGTTCTGCCTTGCGCCACATCCGAGACCGCGGCCGGATAGTAAGGCGTAAGCGGCGTGCCGGTGGCAAAGGTAAAACTGCCCGAGACCGAAAACCCCTCCAGAATGTGCGCTCCCGCGCCGCTCGTAACCCAGAACTTGTCTTTGCCGAAGGGCAGTTCGTAGAGATAGGTTCCGCTCACCCGATGCCGCTGGTCCAGGCTCGAGTTTCCCTCCTCGGCGGGAATGTCCTGCCAGTTCTGCACCGAGTTCGTCGCGTCGTCGATGTTGTGCGAATACTGATAATTCGCCCCCAGCGCAATGCCGCTCGTCATTCGCTTGTTCACCCGCAGCGTGCCCGCGTTGAACCGCGCAAAAGCCGCGGCCTGCTCGTAACTGAAGGTTGCAATCGGGAGGCCGGTGGCGGGATTGTAGTCGGTATTGGGGCTGCTCAGGCTGCGGCGCGGCGAACTTCTCACGTCCAGGCGCGAACTCTTCGATCCGTTGTAGCCTGCGTTCAGCATCACGCCCCAGGGCAGCGTCTTCTGCACGTCCAGGTTCCAGGCCTGCACAGATGGTAGCCGGTAATGCGGATCGACCGCGTAACTGCCGAGTGAAGTCGCCGACGGAGTTGACGGAAACCCATTGGCCAGGGTGAACTCTCCGGCCTGCACAGCTTCGTTGGTCTGCTCATTCACAAACGACGGCTGATTCACCATAGGCTGAAGCGCCATGGTCGAGGCAAAGGCGCCATACTGGCCAACCGTAAAATTCATGCCGTAGCCCGCTCGCACCACTGTCTGTTTGGGCAGCCGCAGCGCCACGCCCACCCGCGGCGCCAGCGCCAGATGGAAAGGGTAAACCAGCGAATTCGGCAGGTTGCCGCTAAAGGAAGGAAACGGGCCGCCCGACTGCACCTCGGCCAGATTGGTAAAGCCGCCCGCCGCGTTGGTGTCTACAACGGACAAACGCCCATACTTTTCGGTGTAAGGCGCAAAGAACTCGTAGCGCAGGCCGTAATTCAGCGTTAGGTTGGTGCGCGCGCGCCAGTCGTCCGTGGCGTAGAGGTCCCACACGTTGTCGCGCAAGTAGCTCTTCGACGCGGCCGCATCGATGGTGGTCTCTTGCGGCAGTCCCAGCAGAAAATCCGCCAGCGCCGAGCCGGTCGCGGGGTTCAGCGCCTGATTTTCGGTGAACCTGCCGCTGAAGGTAAAGCTGCCGGTTGAGTTCGAGCCGCCCAGAAAATCGCGGTGCACGCGGCGATAGTCGCCGCCGAAGCGAAAATTATGCTTGTTATGAATCCAGCTCAGCGTCTCCGTGAGCGAGATCGTCTGCGAGAGCGAGAGGCTCGGCTGCGCTTCACCGAGTCCGGCGATCGATCCCACCTGAACGCTGGGCAGGCCGTAGTTCAGAGAACTCGCGTTGAGCGCTGTGCCGCCCGGTCCCAGAATGCCGAGTTGTGTGGCAATGTCTGTCCTGTTGGTAAAAAAGTTCGTCTGCTGGCTGGTGCTGCGATTCCAGTTGGCGTTGAAGATATTCGTGATCTTGTGGTAGCCCACCGTGTAGCCGGTCTGCACGGAGTTAGCGCTCGATGAGCTCTTGCCGCCCAACTGCGGAAAGATGTTTACATTGTCCGAAGCCGAGTCGCTCCAGTTGTAGTTGAGGTTGATGCTCTGCCGCAGCCCCCGATTCTGGTTCCTGCGCCCGCCTCCGCCGCCGAATCCACCGCGTCCACCAGTAAGGGTGGCGTTCTTGCCCAGGCTGCGCATATAGCGGACGCCAGCCTGCGTCGAGTTCGACTGTGCGGTAGTCAGCAAATGATAGTTGTAGTTATTGTTTGCGGACCCGGCGCTCAGGTTCGGCTCGGGGTAGTACTTCAGCAGCGCCGCGGCCTGCGATGCGATGCGCGCGGAAGGAATCACGTTTGCCGTGCCATTGGTGATGAACTGCTGAAACGTTGCGGGGTCGTAGATAGCCGGCTGTCCGGCGGCGGAAAAGTCTCCTGCCCGCTGCGCATCCGTGGGCACGGTGGCGTACTGGTCCAGAGGCTTCGAGCTGCGCGTCCCTGAAAGCGTTAGGAACATCATGTCCTTGCCGCTGGGCTTGGTCAGCCCCGGCAGATACGGCGCGCTCATAAAGGTAATTCCAAAACGATTGGTTCCCGAGGGAGGCTTCTCCTGCGGCTGTCCCTTCAGGCTGAAAGGCACAGCGTCAAGCGCCGAGTTGCTTCCGATCCAGAAGATCGCTCCGTGCGGCTGGCCGGGGTTGAAGCCGCGAAAGTTGCCGCGCCCGCCACCTTCGCGGCCACCCCCGCCAAATCCGCCGCCGCCTAACCCTCCCAGCCCGTCCATCATCCCGCCGCCGAAGAGGCCGCCGCCGCCGCCGAAGTTCCCGCCTTGCCCGCCCGGCAGACCGCCCTGGGCGCGGATCGTCTCAATCGCGTCCCGGACGCGGTCCATATCGACGCCGGCCAGCGGGCTCACCTGACCCGATTGACCGCTGATGGCCACCGAATCCCCGCTGAAATCCGAGTTGCTCGCGATGGAGGGCAGCGCCGCGCCGGCCGATTCCTGCGAGCTGGGCTGGTTAGCTTGCGTATCGGCATCGCCGGTCAGCGCGCTCATCAGGTTCAGGTTCTGCGCGCCGTTTCCGGCCAGTTGGCGGATGGCTTGCGCAACCTCTGTCCCCTGATCCTGCCGCTGCTCCTGCTGAGTGGCCCTCGAGGCCAGCATCAGATCAAAACTCACCGTCTGGTCATGACTGGTTGCGTTGAGCAGCGCCTCCTGCGATGCGGAAGCAAAGGCCGCGAACTGCGTCCGGATCACGTAGCGGCCATTTTGCGGAATGCTCAGCGACCACGCGCCGTCAATGCCGGTGGTAGTTTGGAAGCGCTTGCCGGTCAGCGTGTTCTGGGCGGTTACCGTGACGCCGGGCAGCGGAGTGGCGCCGCTTTTCACCTGGCCGTGCAACCTGCCGCCGGTAACGGCCTGAGCAACCAGGGTCTGCGAAGCTGGAGCCGCGGCGGGCGTCCCGGCCTGCGCTGGGGCCTGGACGGGAACCTGCGCCCATGTGGCAAAGCCACTGGCCACAAAGATCCCCATCGTAACTGCCCGCCACAGGTCTGCTCGCCGCATCTGCTCTCCCTGCCATTTCGTGCCTGTACTCAGTCAGACGCTTCCCAGGCCGCGAAGGTTGAGGGCCTCTGGTATCTCTGCCTGCTCAGCTTACAAGGTCACTCCCGTGGATGCATCGGCAGAATTCGCAAAAAACTCAGATCGCCGCGTTCTTCCCCGGCCTAGTCATCATCTAAATAATCGAGGTCATCCCATGAAGATTCTTCGCATCTTCCTCTTTGCGGTTCCCGTACTGCTCATCGCGCTTGCCGCAACTGCCCGTGCCCAGCAGGCGGTCACCTTCCCCAGCGGCGACGCGACCGCCCAGGGGGTGCTTTACCTGCCCCAGGGTCCCGGCCCACATCCGGCCCTGATCGTGATCCACGAGTGGTGGGGCCTGAACGACTGGATCAAGCAGGAGGCGGCCGGCTATGCGGCCAAAGGCTATGTGGCGCTGGCCGTCGATCTCTATCGCGGCAAGGTGGCTACCGACCCCGAACTGGCCCACGAACTGATGCGCGGCCTGCCCCAGGACCAGGGCGTGCGTGACTTGATCGCGGCCGTGACCTGGCTCCAAAACCGCAAGGACGTGAAGCGCGACCGCATCGGCGCGGTGGGCTGGTGCATGGGCGGCGGCTACGCACTGCAACTGGCCATCGCCTCGCCCGCGCTCCAGGCCGTGGCCGTCAACTACGGCTCCCTGGCCACCGACAAGGCCGCTCTGGCCCAAATCCACGCCCCCGTGCTGGGCAACTTCGGCGGCCAGGATCGCGGCATTCCGCCTGACGCTGTCCATGCCTTTGAGGCGTCGATGCAGTCGCTGGGCAAGCCCGTGGACGCCAAAATCTATCCCCAGGCCGGCCATGCCTTCGAAAACCCCAATAACCAGGCCGGTTACCGCCCGGACGATGCCGCCGACGCGCTGGCCCGCATCGACCGCTTCTTCGCTGAAAAGCTGGGGCGCTAACCCCGCCGCGCCAGGGAGGTTCATCTTCGGTAACCCCCGCCACTGGGGAGTGTGACAATTGTGCTTGCATTCATGCGCCGCGCATGTTAACTATTGAGTCAATAACATTCTGATTGCTACCACGGAAGTAAACCCTGGCAGACATCGAAGAGGGCATATTCAGCCATGAAGATCGGTACTACCATCCGCACTCACCGGCTACAGAAGGGTTTGTCTCAAGGGGATATCGAAAAGAAAACCGGCCTGCTGCGCTGCTACCTTTCGCGCGTCGAAAACGGCCATACCGTGCCCTCGCTGGACACGCTATCCAAGATTGCCCTGTCGCTCGACCTGCCCATCGCCCAGTTCTTCACCGACGATTCTCTGGGCCGCCAGCTCAATACGCAAAAGCTCACCGACGATGAACTGCGCTTCCTCACTCAGATCCGCCGCTACTCCTCAAACCTGAACGAGAGCGACCGCAAGCTGCTGCTGGCCATGGTCAAGAAGTTCGCCACCACCGCCGTCCGCTAGCTTCGAGATTTGGGCGCCAGTCTCTACCCCGGCAACTGGGCCAGGTAAAACCCAAACAGCACCAGCAATCCCACCACCATGACTATGGCGATGCGCAGGCGTCTCAAAAAGAGGCCTCTAGGCGAGCCAATCCGCGGCACAAGCGGGGCCGCGAATAGAAGCCCGCAACTAAAGCCGCCCAGGTGGGCCATGTTGTCGATATGGAGCCCGGAACGCGCCACCATGGTGCCAAAGTTGATCGAAAGGCCAAGCACCAGATTGATTGCGGCAAAGTAGATGACCGACCTGCGCAGTTTATGCAACTCCTGTGGAGGCACCGGCAGCCGATGCGATTTGAGCAGCACGATCAGCGCTCCGGCGATCCCGAAGACCGCTCCTGAAGCTCCAGCGCCGGCCGGAAAAACGCCCGGATCGTGATACTTCATCCAATCCTGGTAGAACCAGAACCAGTTGACGAAGGTTGACAGCAGGTTGCCTGCCGCGCCGGTGAGGATGTAGACGGCCAGCAAACCCACCGATCCCATCAACGGCTCGGCCAGCAGCCCCAGGTTCCACAGGCACCACATGTTGGTGATCAGGTGGAAAAACCCAACATGCACAAACATGGCGGTGACGATGCGCCACCACTCGCCGCCGATCAGCACCGCACCGGCGTTGTCCGCGCCCCAGTGCATCAGTTGGCCGGTGTTAGGGCTGCCCGCGCTGACCCCGTGCGCCACCATGGCCACGAAAACCGCGCAGTTGACGCCCACCAGCAAATACGTGGCGGGAGCAGCCGCCCACGACGGCCGCTGCCGGCGAACCGGTTGCGGTGGCGGAATATATCCATTGCCAGGAGGCAAAATCTCCGGCTCGGGGTGATAACTTCCCATGACATAACTCTAAAGCATTTTTGAGGACTCTATAGCCTGAGGTATTTAGCCGCAATGGGCAAGAACGGCAGTCCCGTTTTGCGATCCGGTATCCGGAGCCGCAATTCGATGTACTCTGGAGTTTGGTCTTCGCCAACCCTGCAACACGAGGCGGTTCGGCGCAAATACTTCAAGCGACTCGAACACAATTGCGGTTTTTAGGAGTGCAACGGTGAGCAAGGAAATTCAGATTCGGCGGGCGCTCTTGAGCGTGACGGACAAAACCGGCCTGGTGGAGTTTGCCCAGGCACTGGCTGGTTTTGGCGTGGAGCTGATCTCCACCGGCGGAACCGCGCGCGTGTTGCGCGAGGCCGGCCTGGCGGTCAAGGACATCAGCGACCTCACTGGCTTTCCGGAGATGCTGGACGGCCGCGTCAAGACCCTGCATCCCAAAGTTCATGGCGGGCTGCTTTACAAGCGCGGCAACGCAGAGCACGAAGCCGCCGTAGCAGCCCACGGCATCCTGCCCATCGACATGGTGGTGGTGAACCTCTACGCCTTCGAGAAAACCGCGAACCAACCCGGCGTCGCCTTCGGCCACCTGATCGAAAACATCGACATCGGCGGCCCTTCCATGGTCCGTTCCGCGGCCAAGAACTTTGAAGACGTGGCCATCGTGACCCGCGTCTCGGATTACCCGGCTCTCATCCAGGAGATGAAAAACACCCCCGGCGGCGCATTGAGCCGCGAAACCCGCTGGCGGCTGGCTCGCCAGGCCTTCGCGCTCACCGCCGCCTACGATACGGCTATCGCCAACACGCTCGACCTTATCGCCGGGGTCCCCAGCGACAGGTCTTCGTCGCTGGGGTGGATCAATGAAGCTCCAGAGCCTTCAGCGTCTGCCGCACCGCAGGCGCCCAGCTTGCCCGCGGCCCTGCGCATCAACCTTCCGCTGGCCCAGCCGCTGCGCTACGGCGAAAACCCCCACCAGCGCGCCGCCCTCTACGCCGACGGCTCCGGCCTCGGCATCGCCGGCGCTCGCCAGCTTCAGGGCAAGGAACTCAGTTTCAACAACCTCGTCGATCTGGACGCATGCTGGGAACTGGCCCAGGAGTTTCCATCCGGCGACTCCGATCCCGCTGTCGTGGTTATCGTCAAACACACCAACCCCTGCGGCGCGGCAACGGGCGCAACTGTCCTGGAAGCATTTCAAAAGGCCCTCGCCTGCGACCCCGTCTCGGCCTACGGCGGGGTCATTGGCATCAACCGCACCGTGGACGGGGACGCCGCCGAAGAGATCGCCAAGCTCTTCGTCGAAGCCATCGCCGCCCCGGCCTTCACCCCCGGAGCCCGCGAGCGCTTCGCCGCCAAGAAGAACCTGCGCCTGGTTGAGGTCCACTCCGCTCCGCCGCGCCCCGTCGTCAAGCACGTGTCGGGCGGATTGCTGCTCCAGGACGCCGACACCGCCCGCGTCACCGAATCCGAGCTCAAAGTGGCAACCTGGCGTCCGCCCGCCGCCGAGGAACTGCGATCGCTGCTCTTCGCCTGGCGCGTCTGCAAGCACGTCAAGTCCAACGCCATCGTCTATGCACGCGACGGCCAGACCCTCGGCGTCGGCGCAGGCCAGATGAGCCGCGTGGACGCCGCCCGTTTCGGCGCCATGAAGGCCATGCTGCCGCTCAAGGGCTGCGTCGCCGCCTCTGACGCTTATTTCCCCTTCCCCGACGGCCTTGAAGCCGTGGCTGCCGCCGGCGCAACCGCTGTCATCCAGCCTGGCGGCTCGGTAAGAGATCAGGAAGTCATCGACGCCGCCGACCGGCTGGGCATGGCCATGGTCTTCACCGGCATCCGCCACTTCCGGCATTGAGTGTTTAACAGGTATGACAAATATAGCCATAAAAAGGTGATTGCAGAGTATCGCAATATAAGATAAGATGCAGTTGATAGTGGCAATTTGTACCGCTGGAAGGCGGTTGCTATTATCATCGGCCCCGCCGGAAGGCGGCAATATTTAACGGTAATATCCGCTTGACGGCGGTGAACCCCACATTTGGAAGGATGAGGTAAATTGTTATGTCTAACGAAGAATCCCCTCTTTTGGAGAGGGTCGCGAATTATTATTCACAATTGTCAACAGTTGCAGCCGACCTCAATGCCGTCTCAGACGAGCTTGGGAAGTCCATCGCAGAAATTGACGCTGCCCTCAAGAAACTCAACCTTGGGATCACTACGTGGGTAAAGATCCACGGTGACGATGGGAATCCATACGACGACTCATTTTGGAACCGTGACATTGGGTATGCGAAGGTCAGCAACAAGTGGGGAATTAGCCTTCGCACGATCGATGGACAATATAGTGATCCTGATCGATCGGAGACTGAGGAATGGCTGTTCAATGATGCTCCAAGATCACTTCGTCTCGAAGCAATCGATAAAATCCCTGAGCTTCTCGAAAAACTGAGCAAAGACGCTGTCAAGACCACCAAAGATATTCGCGCGAGACTGTGTGAAGCCCAAACTGTAGCCGAAGCTGTGACGAGTGCAGCTAACACTTCCACACGAGTTCCTCTTCGCATTCCAACCCGTACTTTGATAACCAATATGTCGCAAGAAAGGGCTCAGGCAGTTGAGACAGATATTGCATTAGTCCTGCCAAATTTGGACGTGGTGCGCAAAGCTGTTATCCGTGCATTGGAAGTCGCTGGTCACGACTCCTCCGCCGAAATCCTCGATAGGGCATCTTGGACCCACGACGGAACTACTTTCCGCATCCAAGTGTCGGGTATGGGAAGAAAAATGCTCGCCTTGACAGTGGATGCTGCGGCGGAGGCGATCATCCGACAGGAATTGCTACGACTGGGCGAGAGAGCGAGATTCGAGCTTATTTCTGATTTAGGGGTCGTCGTAATTCCACCGCCGAATATTTCTTCGAAACCACTGAAAGGCACTTCGAAGGAGGTGAAGTAATGATTACTTACTTCACGTCTAGTCTTCCTGTCCTTGCGCTCTTGGTCCTAACAATCATCCTTGTTTTCGGTGGCCTCGTCTTCTATGCATTCCGTACCAAGGGAGATGTGTTTGCGGAGTTGTCGCATGGAAAAACTGCATTCAGATTTGATGCGAGGGATAGGCAGAACACAAAGAGATTGTGAAAGGTGCCGTATGCCCTATCTTTTGCAAGAAATACGCGAAGGGTAGGGCACCCAAATCTAATCGACTCAGCAAAGGATGGACAGTCCGGCATTGGACTACACCACCTCGGTTCCGGAAAAACGCTGCAAATGGCAAAGACATTGCGACGAATGCCGTTTAAAATCGTCTGTATAGTAGGCAGAGTCGCTCCTACCCGGCTGCCTGCGTTGCTTTTTTGGCCCTCCGGCACGGTTTTCTCCCCGTCCGCACGGCTGAAGTGGCACGGAATCCCCAGGAATGATGAAACCAAAGACCTGTTTGCTGCCTCTCTGGCTCTCCGTTGCCGCCGCACTAGCCGTTTTACTTCCGGCCCTGCCCGCCCGCGCCCAGAATGAGCCGGGAAAAACACTCCCGGAGACCTCTGCTCCCACTAAGTTGGCCCCCGCTGCCCCCGTCCAGGCCGCGCCGGCCAAAGCCGCCGAGACGGCTCCGCAACCGCCTGACCGCGCTTCGGCTTACTATCATCTGGCGCTGGCAAGCAGCTACGAGGATGAAGCGGTTGAAATGGGCCGTCCGGAATACGCTGCCTTCGCCATCGAGGAGTACAAGAAGGCGCTCAACGCCGACCCCGGCTCCCCGCAGTTGAACGATGGGCTGGCCGATCTTTACTTCCGCACCGGACGCGCGCGCGAGGCCGAGGTTACGGCCAGGGCGTTGCTCAAAAGCACTCCGGACGACATCGAGGCGCACAAGCTGCTGGGGCGCATCTATCTGCGCCAGCTTGGCGAGGGACAAAACGCCGCCCCTTCGGCCTCGCCCTCCGGAAATACCCTGGATCAGGCTATCGCCGAATTCGAGAAGATCGTCTCGCTGCAGCCGAAAAATATCGAAGAGCGCATGGTTCTGGGCCAGCTCTATACCATCAAGCACGACGCGAAGAAGGCGGAAGAGCAGTTCAAGACGGCGCAGGCCATCGAGCCCGAGTCGGAAGAGGTGGTGCTGAACCTGGCCCGCCTCTACGCGGAGAGCGGCGACATCGAACATGCCGCCAAGGCCATTGAAGCCGTTCCCCTTGCCGATCGCACCTCCAAGATGGAGTTTGCCCTGGGCGCGGCCTACGACCAGTTGAAGCAGGCTAAGGACGCCATCGCCGCCTATCGGCGCGCCGCCGATTTGGAGCCTGGAGACGCACATACCCTGGAGGCGCTGGCCCAGGCCCTGCTCAGCGACAACCAGCTTGACGAGGCGCTCAAGCAGTACAAAGAGCTTGCCGATGCCGACCCCGAGAACGCCGAGGCGCTCATCCACATCGGCGAAATTCAGCGCCGCCAGGGCAAGTATGAGGATGCGCTGGCCACCATCCGCGAGGCCCGCAAAAAGGATTCCACTTCACTTGAAGCCGGCTATAACGAGGGTCTGCTGCTGGACGTGCTGGGCCGCTACGACGAGGCCGCGCAAGTCTACGAGAAGATGGTGGACCTGACCTCTCACGCCAACGGCGCCTACACCGCCGAGGAGAAAAACAATCGCGGTATCTTCCTGGAGCGGCTGGGAGCGATCTATCACGAGCAGAACAAAATCGAACAGGCCATCGGCGCCTATCAGAAGTTGATCGACATGGGCGGCGAGTCGGCTCTGCACGGCTACCAGGGCCAGGTGGACACTTATCGCGACGCCCGGATGTACGACCGCGCCGTCGAGGTCTCTCGTAAAGCCGTCGCGGCCGACCCCAAGAATCGCGAGTTCAAGCTGATGCTGGCCGGTGAGTTGGCGGACCAGGGCAACGCCGAAGAGGGCTTGGCTCTGGCCAGTGGGCTCCTTGACAACTCAGAGAAAGACCGCACGGTCTGGCTGGCGATGGGCCAGATGAACATCCGTTTGCGCCGATGGAAAGACGCCGACGATGCCCTCGCCAAGGCCGGCGCTCTGACCACAAAGAAGGAAGACCGCATCTTCCTGTTCTTCGTCAAGGGCGAACTGGCCGAGCGCCAGAAGCATTACGAGCCGGCTGAGCAGTTCTTCCGCCAGGCCCTGGAACTGGACCCCTCCAACGCCATGACCCTCAATTACCTGGGCTATATGCTGGCCGATAAGGGCATCCGGCTGCCTGAGGCTCTCAAGCTGATTCGCAAAGCCGTCGAGTTGGATCCGATGAATGGCGCCTATCTCGATTCGCTGGGTTGGGCTTACTTCAAGCTGGGACAGTACGAGTTGGCCGAGGAGAACTTGCGCCAGGCTGTCGAGCGCGACCGCTCCGATCCCACCGTTCACGACCACCTGGGCGACCTGTATGAGAAGACCGGCCGCATCCGGCTGGCCGCCGCGCAGTGGGAGCTCTCGCTGGCGGAATACGCCAAATCGGCCACCGCCGACGTGGAGCCGGGCGATGTGGCCAAAGTCCAGCACAAACTGGAGAATGCCCGCGTCAAGCTCGCCAAACAGGAGAGCGCCGCAGGACAGCCCAAGCCGGAATAGGCCGCATCGATGAATCAGGCATCCTGAACCATCGTTCCCTGATGGTAGACAATCTTCCAGCCATCCTGCGTCTTCTGCCAGATTGTGGCCCGCCGGGTAAGCCGCTGCTTATCCTGGAGCAGAGTGTAAGTCAGCAAATACGTATCCTCGCCCAGCCTGCGGCAATGGAAATCCCTCGTCTCCCACACATCGGCGTGCGGAACGGAATAGCGTCTCTCCAATTCATCCGGCACAAACTTCCCGGAGTAGCGGCGTCCTGAAGCCCCAGTCTCCCAGTAGTCCTCCACCATCATCCGCTCGAAATCGGCCCTCGTGGTTCCGAGCTCAGGGCGATGAAAGATCGGCTCGCGGCGGGAAAGTTCGGCGAGCACGTCTTGCAACTCGGGGGCAGTGGTAAGAGTGGGCTCCATCTCCCGTAACCACGCATCGGGCGCGCCAATGCGGACCGGTTCGCCGGAATGGGCATCAATCACTTCATCTTTGACCAGATGCAGCCGAATGGACGTTGGGGGCACAGGCGCATCTTGAAAATGCAAGGCCGCAGCCGCTCGCACGTTGTTGCGCAGTTGTTCCCAGGTTTTGGCCTTCGTCACAATCGAGTGGCCTGGCGCCCGCGCCGTGTAGCCGCCCTCTTCCGACTCGCGTACTTCGAAGATCAGTTCCATGGAAAACAGCATAGCGTGGTTTCCCACTCTATTCGTAAAAAGCGCTAAATGAATGGAGTGTCCAGCCGCCAGCTTCTACTCTTCCGCCATCATCGCCCGCAGCGCCGCCTCGTAATGCTCCGGCAGAGGCTTCTTGTTCAACTGGCCGTCGCAGACCACGTGCACCGTCTCGCCCTCGGCCAGGAGCTTCCGCTCTTCTGCATCTGTAGCTTTGCGCCAAACCTGATAGGCGAACTTGAGCACCGAGCCGCGCAGCAGCGAGGGCCTTGTTTCGATCAGGATCTCATCGTCGTAGCGGGCCGGGGCGCGATAACGGCAACTGGCCTCGATCACCGGCAGAATGCATTGGTGATCGATCTCCAACTGGTTGTAAGTCAGGCCCAGCGCGCGCAGCAGCTCCACGCGGCCAATCTCAAACCAGACCAGATAGTTGGCATAGTAGACGATGCCCATCTGATCGGTTTCGGCATAGCGCACCCTTACTTCGGTCGTAACTGGCATTCGGTGTGCTCTCTTAGAAACTAGCTGTCAGCAATCAGCTTTCAGCAGTCAGCGATCAGTCTCTATACCATCTCTGATAGCTGATCGCTGAAAGCTGATTGCTGCCTTTTACGGCTTGATGTGCGTGAAGATCGGCAGCTTGGTCACGTCGTTGAAGATGATGAAGGCGAAGAAGGCCATCAGCACCACAAACGCCGCCTGGTAGATGCGCTCCTTCACGTTCACGCTGATGTCGCGGCGCAGCAGGCTCTCGATCAGCAGCAGCAGAATCATGCCCCCGTCGAGAATCGGAAATGGCAGCAGGTTCAGGATGCCCAGGTTGAGGCTGATCTCGCCGGCCAGCCCGAACTTCGGGTACCATCCCTTCATCTCCGCCGCTTCGCCGGCCATGCGGGCAATCCCCACCGGGCCGGAGAGCTGCGAAACCGAAACCTTGTGCGTAAACAGCCGCTCCAGCACCTCGACGATCAGAAACGAGTTGTCGGCACAGAAGGCCGTGGACTTGTCCAGCGCCTTGTCCAAAGGAAGCGGGTCGGTGCGCAACGGAATCGGCATCGTGGCGAACCCCAGCTTCCAGCCGGTATCGAGCTTGGCCGGATGGGCCACCACGGGGGCCATCGTAACGCCATTGCGCACTATAACCAGCGAAACCGGCTTGCCCTGCCCGGCCTGCAAATATGCAAGCAGCGCGGGAACCGTATGAAAGGCGCGGCCGTCGACGGATTGGATGGCGTCGCCTTTGCGCAGGCCGGCTTTGTCCGCGGGCGTTCCCGGCTGCACCTCCGCAACCCCAATGGGGCCGGGAAGGTATTGGGGCAGCATGCCCACTATATCGTCGCCCTTCATTTCGGTGGGCAGGCGAAGCGAGAGCGCAATCGTGTTGCCGCCGCGGTTTACGGTAACGGGGACCGTCTGGCGCAGATTCAGAGTGGCTCGGGTGAAGACCTGTTCCCAACTCGGATTGTCCACGGTTTCAAAGCGGCGAATCACGTCGCCGGGCTGAAGGCCGGCCTGGGCCGCCGGCGAGCCGGCATTCACCCATTCGATAGTCGTGGACTGGACCACGTACTTCGGAACTTCGTTGAAGACGCCGAAGTAAAAAGTCATCAACACAAAGGCCAGGACGAAGTTGGAAAACGGACCGGCAAGGCCGATTAGCATCCGTTGCCAGCGGGGATGCGCGGTAAAGGAGCCGGGGTCGTCTGCCGGAACTTCAACTTGTGTGCCGGGCGCCTCCAGATTTTGCTCCGGCGCCTCGCCGGTCATCTTGACGAAGCCGCCCAGGGGAAGCAGGCAGACCTTGTAATCGGTTTCGCCGTACTTGATGCCGAAGAGGCGCGGCCCAAAGCCCACTGAAAACGACTCGACGCGGACGCCGAAGTACTTGGCGACGGCGAAGTGCCCGAATTCATGGACCACAACCATTACGCCGACTAGGACGATAAAGGCGGCGGCAGAAACTAGAAATTCATGCATAAATGTACGGTTATTCCCTCGATACGGCCTACAGCAAGCGGCCCTAAGTCATCAGAGCATGAGCCGTCTCACGCGCTTCCCGGTCGCGGATGAGCACTTCCGCGATGGTGTCGGGATGCGCCTCCGGCGTGGATGCGAGCACCTTCTCAATTGTACGCGGAATGCCCATGAACGGGATTTTTCGCCCCAGGAAGGCCTCGACGGCTACCTCATCCGCGGCGTTCAGGGCGATACAATGCGCTCCGCCCTTTTCCGCCGCCTCAAAGGCCAGTCTCAAACAGGGGAAGCGTTCGAAATCGGGCGGCTCGAACTCCAGGTGGCGCAAGGCCGCCAGGTCGAAGGTGAGGTTCGAGACGGGCCGCTCCGGAAAGGCGAGCGCGTAAAGAATCGGCAGCCGCATGTCGGTGACGGAAATCTGCGCCAGAATCGATCCGTCCACGTACTCCACCAGCGAGTGCACTGTGGACTGAGGATGCACTGTAACGCGAACCTGGCTGGGCGACACATCGAAAAGACGACAGGCTTCGATGATCTCCAGCCCCTTATTCAACATCGTCGCCGAGTCGATGGTGATTCGCCGACCCATCACCCAGGTGGGATGCTTCAGGGCCTGCTCGGGTGTAATGGCGGCAAACTGGTCAAGAGGTAGTTCTCTGAACGGCCCGCCGGAGGCCGTCAGCCAAATGGTCTTCACTTCTGCATGAGCGCCAACCCGCAAACACTGGTGGACGGCGTTATGTTCGCTATCGATGGGCAGGATAGGGACGTTACGCTCGCGTGCGGCGCGGGTAAGTATCTCGCCGGCGGCCACCATGCACTCCTTGTTAGCCAGGCCTACCGGTTTGCCGGCCAGGATCGCCGCGTGTGTGGCTTCCAGCCCCGCCACGCCCACAATGGCTGAAACCACAAAATCCGCTTCAGGGATCGTGGCGCAGGCAACCGTGCCCGCCGTGCCGTAAACCACTTCAATGCCAGTGACGCCGGCCTGAAGCAGCCGCGCAGCCAGCTTACCGGCCAGCTCTTCGGTGGCCAGCGAGACCACTCGCGGCCGCCAGCGAACGGCCTGCGCAAACACCTCGTCGAGGTTGCGCCCTGCGGCCAGAGAGGCAACAGAGTAACGCTCGGGAAACTGCTCGACGATGGAGAGTGTGCTCTGCCCGATGGAGCCGGTGGAACCGAGAATGGCAAGTCGTTTCAAGGGATATGCAATGTCCAGGGTTTCTGATGGAACCCGTCTATAAATCTCGCTTCGAAACAACCGTTCCCAGCAAAGGTACAGATAAATCCATTAGAACCGCTGGTGAATAAGCTGAGCGTACCACATCACCGGCGCGGCCAGCAGCAGGGCGTCGATGCGGTCCAGGACGCCTCCGTGACCGGGCAGCAGGGTTCCTGAATCCTTGACCCCGGCCGAACGCTTGAGCGCTGACTCGGCCAAATCCCCCAACTGCGCCGCCACGTTTACCACCACGGCCAGCAACAGCCAATACCAAACATCATCGGGGTAGGAGAGCCGCGCTGAGTCCCACGTATTGAGCAGTGCGGCCAGGCCCAGCAGCGCGCCGGCGGCCAGCAGGCTGCCGGCCACTGAGCCCAGCGAGCCCTCCCAGGTTTTGTTGGGGCTGAGCGTAGGCGCCAGCTTGTGCCGGCCCCAGGCGCGGCCAATGTAAAGAGCGGTAATGTCTCCGGCCCAGACCACGCACAGAAGAAAAATAACCAGCGACGGCCCGTTGCTTTCCGCGCGCAAGGCGGGCACGGCGCTCAGGGTGAGTCCTGCGTACACCAGGCAGAAGATTGACACCGAGGCTTCCGCCGTCACCTGGTCAACGGGAATACTGAAGGTGCAATAGACCAGCAGGCCCAGAGCCAGGATGCCGAAGATTGCCGTAGTCTGGTCGGGATATTCATAGGTTCCGGCAAAGAGCGCCAGAATGGCCACCAGCACCGCAATGCGCGGCGGTTTGGCTCCAACCCGCTCCGCCAGGCCTATGAACTCCCAGCCGGCCAGCGCCGCCACCCCCGCCGTAACCGCCGTAACCAGCCAAAGCGGCCCCAAAAGCACCAGGGCCAACACCATGGGAATCAGTACGAGAGCGGTGAATATGCGTTTCATGCCAAGGGTGAGAATACACCGCCGGGGTCAAGCTTGTGCCAGCGGTGCGCTATGGCCGCACGACCGCGCCGCCTTTCATCACAAAGCTCACCCGCTGCAATACGGTGATATCTTCGAGCGGGTTGCCGGGGACGGCAACGATGTCGGCGAAATAACCGGCCTTCAGCTCGCCGATCTGGCCTTCCCAGCCCAGCAGCTTCGCCCCCTCGATCAGGTCCGCTTGCAGCACCGCCAGCGGCTTCATACCGTAGCGCACCATCAGCTCCATCTCCACCGCTTGCGTGCCGTGCGGAAAGGGGCCCACGTCGGAGCCCACCGCAAATGGGATTCCCGCGGCAATCTGCCTCTTGAACTCGCCGATTTTGTAATCGAGCAAGGCTTTTTCGTGTGCGGCAACCTCCGGCGACGTAGCGTTGCGGGCAAAGTACTCGAAGATGGCGAAGGTGGGCACCGCCGGAATCTGCTTTTCGCGCATCAGGCGCATAGTCTCGTTGCTCAGTTGGCTGGCGTGGTCGATGGAGGCAACGCCCGAGCGCGCGGCGTAGAGCGTGCCCGGCTCACCCGTGGCGTGGACCGCGACTTGCACTCCCAGGCGGCGGGCTTCTTCAACCGCCGCACCCAATTGCGCCTCGGTGTACTGGTATGGGGTGTGCGGAACGCCGTCGATCATCTTGTCCGGCCCAGTCGCGTAGATCTTGGCGAAGTCCGAGCCTTCCTTGTGCTGCCGCCGGATGACCTCGATCAACTGGTCGATTGTGTTGGCGTAATCGGCGTTCGATTTGATTTGCTGCGCGGGGTTGTAATGGATGGCGTCCTCGTGGCCGCCAAGAATGTCGATCGCATTGCCGCTGATGCGCAGCCGCGGCCCGGGAATAAGGCCCTGGTCGATGGCGTCGCGCACCGCCGTGTCGGCCGAGCCGGCGCCCTCGGTACCCATGTCGCGCTCGGCTGTGAATCCGGCCATCAGGTCCGCCTTGGCCGCCTCAACCGCCAGAATCGTCCGGTACGGAATCGACTCCTGCACCGTTTGCAGGCTTTCTGACCCCGGATGCAGGAAGAGATGCACGTGCGCGTCGATCAGGCCGGGCAGCAGCGTCACGTCGCCCAGGTCGATGACCTTTGCGCCCAGCGGACGCTCCACCGACGCGCCCACAGCGCGAATGCGCTCGCCCTCCACCAGAATCTCGCCGGGCTGGAGCACGACGCCGCTCTCCACGTGGAGCAGGCGGGCCGCATGGAGCACGATGGGCACAGCGGTAGCGGCCGCCGGTTGCTGCGCTGCGGCTACGCCCGCAACCAATGGACAACAGGCACAAAGGGGAAAGAAACGAAGGCGTTCAAGAAATTTCGACATGGGTAAAACTATGCCGCATCCGCTTCGCCTTGTCGAGGCTTTGCGCGGCCGGTGAGAATGGGCCGCCTTTCCTTGATGGATCGGCCAACCGATCTCATATCCAGCCCCGCCGTAGCCCCGGTGGGTGATTTGCGTCACAGTATACTGTTCAGTAACGCCTTTAAGGTGAACACGTCATGCATCTGCTCTGGCTCCGAGTTGCGGCGATCCTCTATGCGGCGGCTAGTATCGCCGTCTTTCCGGCCGTGCTCTATGGCATCGTACGCTGGCGCAAGACCTGCGTTCATCTGGCCGGCCTGGGCTTTTTCTTCCACTTCGTTTCGGTGGTCGAGATGCTGGTCCAGGCCCATCGCTGGATGCCGGTAGGCGTGCGCGAGATCGAGTCGCTGCTGGGACTCGCCGTGGTCAGTGTATTTTTCATCGTCTGGTGGCTCTACGACGCGATTGCTCTTGGAATCTTCGTCTTGCCGATTACTTTTTTCACGGTTTTTGTGCCCTCTTTGGGCTCTGATCGCTACATTTTTCCCTCTGAAGGGGTACGCCTCAGTTGGCTGTTTGCCCATATTGCCGCACTGCTGACGGCTTATGTCGCCCTTGGTTTCAGCCTGCTGGCCTCGGTGCTCTATCTCCTTCAGGAGCGCCGGATCAAGAGCAAACACAAACCCGGCGAGGACTCCTGGCGGCTCCCGCTGGACTGGCTGCCGCCGCTCGACACGCTGGAGCGCATCGCCCACGCAACCTTGGAATTCGGCTTTCCCTGCATAACCGTCGGCCTGGTCATCGGCTCGGTGCTGGCGCAGGCGACGCCCCTCGGCGCGGCCTACTTCCTCGACCCCAAGGTTATCGCCTCCTTCGCCATGTGGGTCGTTTACGTCGCCCTGCTTTTCGTTCGCCGCAGCGCTGGCCTGCGTGGCCGCAGGGCCGTTTATCTCTCCGGCGCGGTCTTCCTGGTGATGTTGGCCGTCTTCGCCGCCAATATCTTCAGCCGGGTTCACAGGTTCGGTCCGTGATGAGCCTGGTCCTCATCGGCGTCAACCACAAGACCGCGCCCATTGAGCTGCGCGAGCGGATCGCCATCTCCCGCGAGGAGTTGCCTAAGGCCACGCGCGCCCTGGCCGCCGTGCCCGGCGTCGCCGAGTGCATGATCGTCTCCACCTGCAATCGCGTGGAGCTACTGGCCGCCGTCGAGACCGATACGGACCTGACCGGTTTCCTCTCCCGGCACTTCGGCCTGGACCCGGCTCTGCTCGGCCCCCATCTCTATGAACATCATGACCGGGAGGTGGTGCGCCATCTCTTCCGCGTAGCCGCCAGCTTGGATTCCATGGTGGTGGGCGAGCCGCAGATTCTGGGCCAGGTCAAAGAAGCCTTCGCCGTAGCTCGTGTCGCGGGCGCCGTGGCCGGGCAGTTGGAGCATCTGCTGCAAAGCGCCTTTGCCGCCGCCAAAAAAGTTCGCGCGGAGACCGAGATCGGCGCCAACTCCGTCTCCATCGCATCGGTGGCCGTTGACTTGGCGCGCAAGATCTTCGGATCGCTGGCGGGGCGCACGGTCTTCCTGGTGGGCGCGGGCAAGATGAGCGAACTCGCGGCGCGGCATCTGGTCCAGCAAGGGGCAGACACGATTCTTGTGACCAATCGCACCCAGGAGCGCGCACGCCTTATGGCGGAGACGTTTCAGGGCCGCGTGATTCCATTCGAGCAGCTTTATGAGGCGGCCAGCCAGGCCGACATTGTGATCACCTCCACCGGCGCGCCCCACCCCATCTTCCGCCGCGAGCATGGCCAGGCTTTTCTCCATCGCCGCCGCAACCGGCCCATGTTTTTCATCGACATTGCCGTGCCGCGCGACGTGGACCCGGCGATGGGCAAGCTCGAAGGCATCTTTGTTTACGACATCGACGACCTGCAGCAGGTGGCCGCGGCCCACATGGCTGAGCGTAGCCGCGAGGCCTCCGACGCCGAGACCCTGATCGCCGCCGAGGTGGAGCGCTTCCAGCAGCGCCAGCGCACCGTCAACGTCGCTCCGGCCATCGTCGCTTTGCAGCATCAAGCCGAGGAAATCCGCCAGGCCGAACTCCGCCGCGTCCAGGCGCGCCTGGCTTCGCTCAGCGAGGAACAGGCTGCGGCCGTCGAAGCGTTGACTCGTGGAATGGTCAACAAGTTTCTTCATCAACCCATGCAGGCCCTGAAAAAAGCCGCCAGGGACGAGGACCAGAGCCGGATCGACGCGCTGTGCGATACCTGGTCGCTGCCCCCCGGAGACGAAGAGGAGAACCGCCGGTGAACCTGCGCATCGGAAGCCGCGGCTCTCAACTGGCACTCTGGCAGGCCAACCATATCGCCGCCCTGCTGCGCACTCAGGGCCACGCCGTTGAGATCGAGATCGTCAAAACCACTGGCGACCGGCTGCAGGAGATTGCCTTCGCCCAGGTCGGTTCCAAGGGCATGTTCACCAAGGAGATCGAAGAAGCACTGGCCGACGGGCGCATCGATCTGGCCGTGCATTCGCTCAAAGACCTGCCCACCGAGCTGCCGGAGCCGTTTGTCTTGGCCGCCATGCCCAAGCGCGTTGACCCCAGGGACGCGTTTATTTCGGTTCTCTATGCGAACTTGGCGGCGCTGCCACCGGGTGCCAAGGTTGGCACCAGCAGCCAGCGACGGCGGGCGCAGTTGAAGGCCCTCCGGCCTGACATCGAGGCCATCGAGTTCCGCGGCAACGTGGACACGCGCCTCCGCAAACTGGCCGAGGGACAGGTAGACGCGATTCTGCTCGCTGCTGCGGGTTTGGACCGCCTGGAAAAAACCGAGTGGGTGCGCGAGCGTCTCGACCCAAAGGATTTTTGTCCCGCCGCCGGGCAGGGAGCGTTGGGCATCGAGACCCGCAAGGACGATACGGCAATCATTGCGGCGGTTGCCTTTCTGAACCATGCAGACACTCGTTTTGCCGTGACCGTCGAGCGGGCGGCTTTGGCGGCACTCGGCGGAGGCTGCCAGGTTCCCATCGGCGTCCACTGCCGGCCTGTGCCACCGGAGCAGAATGGTCAAACTCTTAGCTCGTTTGGACCGTACGATGAAATCTTTTCCGTCGTTGCCAACCCGGAGACAGGCGCGGCAGTGCACGTTTATCATCGCGCCCTCCGCAGCGGCTCGGATGCGGTCGCGCTGGGGCAGTTGACAGCGAAAAAACTGATAGAAGCCGGGGCCGGCCTGCTCTTACAGGCCTCCGGCGGAGTGCCAAAGTGACCGCGTTGCCGTTAGCCGGCCGCCGCGTGCTCGTGACGCGCGCCGCCCACCAGGCCGGGAAGCTCCGCGATGGACTGCGCGCCCTGGGAGCCGAGCCGGTCGAGGTTCCGGTATTGGAGATTCGCCCTCCGGTCAGCTTTGACGTGCTGGACAAGGCGCTCCACCAGCTCTTAAATCCTGTCCCAAGCAAGTCAGCCCCGTGCCCCATCCTTTCGCCGCACTTTGGCGAAAGGGTGGGAGACCAATGCGGCCGCTACGATTGGCTCATCTTTACCAGCACGAATACGGTACACGCGCTGGCCGAACGAGCATCGGCGTTGGGGCTTGCGCTGACGCAGTCGGCAGGCCTGAAGATCGCCGCAGTGGGCGAAGCGACGGCGGATGCGGCGCGCAAGGCGGGCTTTCAAGTCGCGTTTATACCGGAAACCTACGTGGCCGAGAGTCTGGCCGCAGGCTTGCTCGAAGGCCTCCACTCCCAGACCCAGGGTTTGAAAGTCCTGCTCGCCCGCGCCGCCACAGCCCGTGATGTTATTCCTGATTCCCTGCGTAAAGCCGGCGTTGAAGTTGATGTCGTGGATGCCTACCGGAACGTCCTGCCCGAGGCCGCGCCGGAGCTGCTTCGCCTGGCGCTTTCCGCAGGCCTCGACGCCGCTACCTTCACCAGTTCCTCCAGCGCGACGCATCTGGCCGAAGCGGCTCGTATCGCCGGAATCGCATGGCCGCTCGCATCGGTTCCTGCCGTCTCAATCGGCCCCATCACCAGCCAGACCCTGCGCGATCTGGGCTGGGAACCCGCAGCCGAAGCCGACCCCTCCGACATTCCCGGCTTGATTGCCGCGGTTGTGCGCGTCCTTCATCGTTGACTTGTTGACTTGTTTGGGGACCCGATCCTTGGCGCGTTTTCGTTTTTGCGCTAAGAGTGGAATATCACACAAGCCGTGCGCGAAGCGCGGCTGCCCCACCGCAGGTGGCTAACTCCGCCACGTCTTATCCTTCGCCGTGCACAGCGGTTCCAGATTGCAGCGGTCGCATTTTGGCTTGCGGGCCTCGCAGACTTGGCGGCCGTGGTGAATGATCTGGTGCGAGAAGCCGATCCAGCGGCTCGGCGGCAGAATCTTCATCAGCTCCTGCTCCACCTTCTCCGGCGTCTCACCTTTGGCCAGCCCCAAGCGCCGGGCAATACGGAAGACGTGCGTGTCCACCACGACGCCTTCGGCTTTGCCGAAGCAAACGCCCAATACGACGCTGGCCGTCTTGCGCGCCACGCCGGGAAGGGTGATTAACTCGGCAAGGGTCTGCGGAACCTGTCCGCCGAACTCCTCGACCACCTTGCGCGCCGCGCCCTGAATCGACTTGGCCTTGTTGTGATAGAAGCCGGTGGTGCGAATCAGCGCTTCAATCTGCGGCAGAGTCGCCTTGGCCATTTTCTGCGGCGTCGGAAAGCGGCGGAAGAGCTCCGGAGTCACCATATTCACGCGCACATCGGTGCACTGCGCGGAGAGAATCGTCGCCACTAACAACTCCCAAGGCGAGTTATGCGTGAGCGCGCACTCGGCGCTGGGATAGGCCTCATCGAGACTCTTCAGAATCGCGGCGATGCGGTCCGGTACTAACGAGCGGTCGACGGTGCGGGCTTTTGTTTTGAGTTTCGCGGCCATCAGCTTTTGCTAGGTTTTCCTTCTAACCAACTTCCGAGCCTATCCACCGGCAGCCGCACCCCGATATAAAACTTCCCAAACAGCGCATACACCGCGCTGACCTCGTCGAAGCGCATCTCGTAGATCAACTTCTTGAAGACCACCGAATCGTCTGTGAAGAGGTCCACGCCCCACTCCCAATCGTCCATCCCAATCGATCCGGAGATGATCTGCTTGACTTGGTCGGCGTAGCGGCGGCCGATCAGCCCATGCTCGTGCATCATGCGCTGGCGCTCCGCGAATGGCACGGTGTACCAGTTGACCTGCTCCCCGCGCTTGCGGTCCATGGGATAGAAGCAAAGGTACTTCGCCTCTGGCACGGAGGGGTAGAGCCGCGGCGCCATCGCTGCGGATTGCCGCGCGAGCGTAGCGGCGACCTCGGCCTTCCACTCCGGCGAGTGCTGCTCCAATTTGCCGGCCGCTTCGTAGGTCTTCCGCGTGGATTCATAGAGTCCCAACTCGACCACCGAAACATACGAATGGGCAAGCGAGAGGTAGTCGTACAACTCGGTCTGCGCCAAATCCAACTCGACCTGATTCAGCGCCTCCAGTGACTCGCGGAAGTGGACCAGAATCAAATCGCCTTTGTGGCCAAGCTGCGAGAAGAGCGCCGTTTGTACCGGCGCGTCGGCGTTGGCGCGCTCTAAACGCTGAAGCGCCGCTGTCGCCTCCGCAACAATCCTTTTGCGTTCGCCGGCCGCGCAGGCCCGCCACGCCTTCCAGTCGAAGCGGAAGAACTGATGCAGCAGGCTGGAGCCTTCAAGGGTCAGGGGAACGGGGGGAAAATCTGCCAATGGAACCACCTTCTATCGCACACCCTCATCGTAGCAAAATGAGGCCCTGGAGGCAGAAGGGTAAGCCCTCCTTCGGCTATGAACGGTAACGCATGGGACCATTCCGCCACGGCCCTATATACTGAAGGCATTCATGAGCGAAAAAATCATTGCCCTTCTGGTGCAATTTGTCACCCATGTCATCGACTCTGGCGGTTATACCGGCATCGTTGCATTGTTAGCCATGAATTCGGCCTGCATTCCGCTGCCCTCTGAGATCGTTATGCCGTTTGCCGGCTATCTGGTGTACCTGGGGCGCTTCGGCGGCGGAAACACATGGATGGGCTTGCCCGTTGGCTTACTCTGGGTGGCGACGGCGGGATGTTTGGGCTGCAACCTGGGTTCGGCCTTCGCGTATTGGATCGGAGCCAGTGGCGGGCGTCCGCTGGTGGAGCGCTACGGCAAGTGGGTCCTGATGAACCGCCGCGATCTGGACCTCATGACGGCTTTTTTCAACAAGTACGGATCGATCACGGTATTGCTGGCGCGGTTGTTGCCGATCGTGCAGACATTTATTGCCTTCCCTGCGGGAATTGCCAGGATGCCAAGACTGCGCTTCCACATCTATACTTCTCTGGGTTCCTGGTCGTGGTATCTTTGCCTGGCCTACGTTGGCATGAAGCTGGGTGAGAGATGGCATACGGACCCGCGTTTATACCAGATATTCCATCGCTTCCACCTGGCCGTCGAGATTGCGCTGGTTTTGGGAGTTCTTAGCTTTCTCTGGTTGCACCTCAAGCGCGGAAGACAGGCGAATGAGGCTTAGAACCGTGATCTGAGACCGAGGTTATTGGCAAAGCGTACACTGGTGAATCTGTCGAAAGATGATTATTGATACTGGCAATCCGCAAAGAAACGTTAGGAGAAACGATGTCAACTGAACAAGCAGGCGGAGAGATGTCCGCCGCATCCAAGATTGCGCCCGCCACGGGCAAGCTGGGCGTGATGGTGGTCGGATTGGGCGCCGTGGCTACTACCATGATCGCCGGAGTAGAGGCCATCCGTCGCGGACTGGCCAAGCCCATCGGCTCGCTCACCCAGATGGGCACCATTCGCCTGGGCAAGCGCACCGAAAACACCTCCCCACTGATCAAGGACTTTGTGCCGCTGGCCGCGCTCGACGACCTGGTCTTCACCGGCTGGGACATCTTCGAAGACAACGTCTACGAATCCGCCGCTCACGCCGCGGTGCTCGACAAGGAGACGCTGGCGCAGTTGAAGCCCTACCTGGAAACCATCAAGCCGCTGCCGGCGGTCTTCGACCAGTATTATGTGAAGCGCCTCAACGGCACCCACGTAAAGAAGGGCAAGAACAAGCGCGACCTGGCCGATCAGGTCATCGCCGACATCCGGGCATTCAAGAAGACCGTGGATCGCGTGGTCATGATCTGGTGCGGCTCGACTGAGATCTTTTTAGAGCCCACGGCGGTGCATCAGTTTATTGAGGCCTTTGAGAAGGGGCTGGAAACCAGCGACATCGGCATCGCGCCCTCGCAGATTTACGCTTACGCGGCGCTCTCGGAGGGCGTGCCCTTCGCCAACGGCGCGCCGAACCTGACCGTGGACACACCGGCGCTGATCGAGCTCTCGAAGCGAAACGCCGCGCCCATCTGCGGCAAAGACTTCAAGACCGGCCAGACCTTCATGAAGACCGTTCTGGCGCCGGCCCTCAAGGCGCGGATGCTGGGCGTCTCCGGCTGGTTCTCCACCAATATCCTGGGCAACCGCGACGGCGAGGTGCTGGACGATCCACAATCCTTCAAAACCAAGGAAGAGTCCAAGCTGGGCTCGCTCGATTACATCTTTCAGCCCGAGCTCTACCCCGATCTCTACAAGGACATCTTCCACAAGATTCGCATCAACTACTATCCTCCCCGCGGCGATGAAAAAGAGGCCTGGGACAACATCGACATCTTCGGCTGGCTGGGCTACCCGATGCAGATCAAGATCAACTTCCTCTGCCGCGACTCGATCCTTGCCGCTCCCATCGCGCTTGACCTGGTGCTCTTCCTCGATCTGGCCAAGCGCACGCCGGAGTTGCGCTCCAAGGGCATTCAAGAGTGGCTGAGCTTCTATCTCAAATCACCGCAGACTGCCGCGGGCCTCTATCCCGAGCACGATCTCTTCATCCAGTCGATGAAGTTGAAGAACACCCTGCGCCACATTATGGGCGAGGGCCTCATCACCCACCTCGGCCTCGAATACTACGACTGAGCCACCTGCGGTGGGACAGACGCTCCCGTTGGCCGCAAAAGCAAAGACGCCTCACCCGTTTGGGTGGGGCTTTTTGCGTCACTCCAGCAAACTGGTGTTATAGTGCTCCGTGATCCGAAAAACACCCTGAAGTACCGGCTCTAATTCACATTCCAGAGAGCCATACCGGCACTCTGTCGCGAGGGAGATTCCATGAAGCGTACCTTTGGCATCATATTCTCCGGTGTTCTGCTCCTGCTGGGAGCGCTCTTTCAGTTGCTGTTGGCCTTCCTCATGGCCTTCACCGGAGTCTTTCTGCACAAGCAGATTGCATCCGGCAGGCTTCCCAATGCGCCCGCGTCCCCGCCCATGCCCGGCTGGATGCCCATCTTCATCTACGCGATCTGCGCAGTTTTTATTGCGCTGGCGGTTTGGGGAATCCTGACTGCAATAGGGCTCTTCCGTGTGCGCCGCTGGGCGCGGTACTCCGTGCTGGTGATTGGCGGCATCCTGGCGCTCTTCAGTCTGGTTTCCTTGCTGCTTACACTGGCCATGCTGCTAGCTCCTCTGCCTGTGGCGGCCGGCATGAACGCATCCCAGGTCCACTCCGCGCAGGCGGTAACCAGAGTCGTCTTTGGCGTGATCGCGTTCCTTCACGCGATCTGCTGCGCCATCGGCGTCTTCTGGCTGGTGTACTTCAATAAGAAAAGAGTGCGCGATATTTTTGCAGGCCTGCCGGGTCAGGCTCCTGAGAGCCCCCGCCCGCTCCTGATCTCCATCCTTGCCGTGCTCAGCTTGATTGGGGCTGGCAGTTGCCTACTGATGACGTTTATTCCGTTTCCCGGAGCGTTTTTTGGATTGATTCTGCACGGATGGGAGAAAGCGGCGCTCTATCTGGTCTATGCTGCCCTGATGGCGGCGGCGGGGATAGGCCTGTGGCGATTGGAGGAGTGGGGGCGTCGGCTAGCCCTGTTTATGCAGGCCCTCCATCTGGTTCAGTACGTTGTCTATCTTGTGCGCCCCTCACTGATGCTGCACGTCACCGCGGAGATAAACCAGTCGATGCATCTCCCCCAAGCACAGCCGAAACTGCCAGTTCAGCATATGTTACTCAGTCTGTCGTTTGGGTTCGGGATTCTCTTCGTCATCGCGATTATCGCGGTTCTCCACCATTACCGCGGAGCCTTTGCGCGCCCCAGTCAGCCGCCACAGATTGAACCCACGGTGCTTTAGCAACTCGACTATATTGCGGCCGGATGTCCGGCCGTCACTCTCTTACGCCGCCATCGCCTGCGCCAGCCTTCTTACCGTCACCACGGTAATGTCGTCTTCCTGGCCGAACTCTTTGGCCGCGTCGGCGATGTAGAAGGCGGATTGATTGCTCAGGTTGTGGACGCGGTCAAAGCCGAATAGCTCGCCCGTAGGTCGCCGGGCCTCAACCACTCCGTCCGATAGCATCAAAATCCGGTCGCCGGGGTGCAGGTAAAGCCGGACCTCTTCATATCTCGTATCGGGCAAGACGCCCAAGGGCAATCCGCCGGGCAGCGCGACCTCCTGGCTATTCAGGTAGGGCGGCAGGTGGCCGGCGTTGGCCAGCACCAGCTCCCCTTCGGCGCTGAACCAGGCGGCCTGGCAGGTGGTAAAGCTCTCGCTGCCGGTCAGCACGCGGTTCAGGGAGGCCAGAATCTTCGCCGGGCTTCGTTCCGGGGTCCGGCGCAGCGCTCCCATCAGCATGGAGACGTTCATCGCCGCCTTCAGCCCCTTGCCGGTCACATCGCCGATCACAACCAGCAATCCGCCGTCGCCTGTGGGCTGCACGTGGAAGAAGTCGCCGCCCACCTCCGTGGCCGGATTGTAGATCGACTCCACCTCGAAGCCTGGGGTTTCGAGCTTCTCAAGTGGGATCATCAGCTCCTGCACGCTGCGCGCCGCGGCCAGTTCGCTGGAAGCCCGTTCCTGGTTCCGCTGTATGCGCAGGAACCGGCCGAAAATGATGATGACAATTACCAGAATGCCAATGAAATCGGCGATCGAGGCAAAGTGGATGGGAATGGGTCCGGCCTGCACGGTGAGCGGCGAGCTGTACTTGGCGCCGCCCAGGGACTCCATCGTTCCTCCCGTGAGCATGGGCTCGATCCATCCCACCAGGGTCAGCAGCAGCGGGATCAGCAGTAACCCCGCTTCATAGTTGCGTCGCACTGTGGCCGCGATCAGCGTGGAGAAGATAAAGATCAACCATGCCAGAATCCATACCAGGGTGAATAAACCCACGATGATCAGAACGATCCCCAACAGATTGGAATGCGCCGCGAACAGCAGGCTGACACCCAATGTGGCCAGAACGGGGGCGGTAAAGCGCAGCAGCCGGATATACCAGCGCCGGCGCAGCGCGAGGAAGGAAACCAGGAATTCAAAATAGAGATACGCCGAGGCCACCAGCAATTGAAGGCTGATGGCCGCATACCAGAAAGTGTCCAGCCGGGCCGAGGTTCCGGCCAGTTCGACAAATGCGACAGGGGCCTGCAGCAGCTCATATAGGGCCAGCCACAGATATTCCGGGTGGCCTCTCTGCGTGAAATACAGCACAAGCATGAAAAGTGCTAACACCGCCAGCAAAGTGCCATTCACCAGCCGTGGAAGCCGTTCGAAGAGGGTATGAGTGGTCCAGAGTTCGAGGCTACGCGTCAGGTCATCCGGGTTGCCCAGCCGCAACTTGCGGTTGGCAAAGAAGTTGGTGTAGGCGGCCAGCCCGAATGGGTAGTAGGTAGTCCTCACCACCAAGGTCAGGGAGCTCTCTGTGGGCGCCAGCTTCAGGTTGTAGATGCGGGAGATCTGCTCGTATTTTTCCGGATCTTCCGGATTCGGCCCCTCCGGATGGATTGGTTTGCCATTGGCGAAGACATCCAGTCCCAGCGCGTGTGCGCTGGGGTCCAGAGAGGAGCTCTGCTTAAATGGCATCTCAATGAGCAGGGAAACCGGCCCGTGGTTGGGCGCCAGCTTCACATGCAGCCGATACCACGCATAAGGCCGCTGGTGTCCGGGGGGAACTCCCGTTTTATCGTCCGCTTCCGAGGAGCCGGCGGGGCGATCCTCGTCCGGAACCTCGGCAAAGCCCTCCTGAGCGTCCCGAATTGCCCATTTGGAGTCGTCAAAATCGGACGCCGCTGCTGCCGAATTGCTGGTAATCCCAACCCGCCAGCCCTTGTCGAGCGTCACCGGGGATCCGATGTTCGTGGCGTCGAAAACCACCTCGGTAGTGTGCGGTGCGTTGGCCGATGGCGCCGGCATGTGGGCGCGCTGCCCCAGCAGGCCCATAAGCGGGTTCGGAGGATGGGCTTGCTGGGCAACCAGTTGCATCGTCCCGCATACGGCCGTCAGGGTTACCGCTAAAATCGTTCTGCGCACGACTCCTCCCGCCGATTCCGCGTGTTCTCCACTCTAATTCAGACGGGTGCAGGTTCCAAGAGAAACGATTTGGCCGCCAGACGAACCGGAATTCCGGGGGATTTGCGCCCCTGAAAGCCGGATTGGACCCTCTGCCCGGAATATTCTTTCCTATTGTTGCCTAACCGGCGGATACTAACGTCTAAAGAATGGAGCGAAGCGGCGCAAGCCGCAGGGCTGTCTTCGCGCTGGAGGTGAGGTTATGGGCGCAGGTCTCAAGGGTTTCAAAGCGATGACGCTGGCAGGATTGGCGCTGGCGCTGGCCACCGCACTGTGGGCACAGTCCACTCCATCGAGCACGCCTCCGGCCAGCACTCCTACGGCCCAACCGGCGCCGGGCACAACCCCGGTGGGGGGCGACACTCCAGCAGCCACTCCTACAAAACAGCCCGCACCCGGCACGACTCCGGTCGGAGGCGATGTACCCGCAACCGCCGTGAATCCCGATAAGGTGGTCGAACCCGGCAGCCAGAAGATCAATGTAAAGCCGGGCAGCGTTGACGACGTAAGCGCCGTGGGCAACCGAGACATCGGCGCGCGCGGCGTGGGCAACTGGTACTCCACCGATTCTGAGATCAAGATGGGCAAGATGTACGCCACGGAGATCGAAAAAAGCACCAAGTTCATTACCGATCCGGTGGTGGTCGAATACGTCAACCGTATCGGCCAGAACATCGTAAAGAACTCCGACGCCAAGGTCCCCTTCACCATCAAGGTCATCGACTCGGACGAAATCAACGCCATGGCGCTGCCGGGCGGCTTCTTCTACGTCAACTCCGGCCTGATTCTGAACGCCGATGAAGAAGCTGAATTGGCCGGCGTAATGGCCCATGAGATCGCTCACGTCGCCGCCCACCATGCCGCCCGCGAGATGACCCGCATGAACTATGCCCAGTTGGGCACTATTCCGCTGATCTTCATCGGCGGCTGGACGGGATACGGAATCTACGAGGCCGCCAATATCGCCGTGCCCATGACCTTCCTGCACTTCTCCCGCGATTTCGAGGCCCAGGCCGATTACCTGGGCGTGCAATACATGTATCGGGCGGGCTATGACCCCCAGGCCTTCATCACCTTCTTTGAGAAGGTGCAGGCTCTCGAAAAACGCAAGCCGGGCATGGTCTCCAAGGCCTTCTCCGATCACCCGCAGACGCCGGACCGCATCCTCCACTCCCAGGAGGAGATTGCCCGCATCCTCCCGGCCAGGGACGAGTACACGGTGACCACCTCGGAGTTCGACGACATTAAGGCCCGGCTGGCGCGCATTGAGAACAAGCGCCGCCTGACCGACTCGAAGGATACGAAGAAGCCTTCGCTGCGCCGGCCCGGCACGGGCTCAGGCGACCCGAACAGCACCTCGACCGGCGACAGCTCTTCGAGTACCACTACAAGCGGCGACGACAAGCCCACGCTGCACCGGCGCGAGGACCAGAACTAGGACAGCTATCCGCATGGCTGGCGGGTCGGTATGGGCAGTGAGCCGCCCTAAGACTTGTTTTGTCTGCCGCTCCGCTATACATTGGTTGCGGAGAGACACCAGGCTCAACGCCTTTTCCTGCCGGGCAAGGCGCTTCAACGTGCAGGAACTACGTTTAGGCACATTCTCTCAGGACACCCGCCCATCATGAAGAAGATCGCAATCTTTGTGGCTGTTTTCGCATTCATTCTGCTCTTGACGAAGATCGCAAACCAGGTGCCTCCCGCGCCGCCTCCGGGGGCCTCGTTCTCTCTGAAAGCCCAACAGGTGGTGCAGTGCTCTGCTGACGAGATCACACTGGTGGATAATCATCAGAAAGCGACTCATCTGGAGAAGGACTCGACCTGGCCGGAGTGTTCCATCTTCCAGAAGGACGATGTTCTGGATTTCTACATGTCCCGCGGCGAGAAGACCCGGCTGTTGAGCTATGAGAGGACCGTGTGGTGGCGCAAGGCCATGTAACGCCCGTCAACCTGGTCCATTCCGGCCGTATTCCCTCTTTTGCGCACCATCCGTCTTAATAGCCCTATCGCTTGGGTTCGCCTACTCTTCTGCCACAACCGATTGCGCAGCAAGGCGAAGCTCTGCCTTTCAGGCTGCCGGACCGGCAAGCCGAAAAGACCATGAATCTCCTGTAACTCCCTGAAAATCCTTGAATTTGCCTGTGAAATCGCGCAATATACAACTCTACCGGCAGGGTTGCCGGAATCCGCCCTAGGCAACGCCCATTCAGGAGGCTATTATGCGCAACGCCGCCGCCCGCTCCAACCTGCTGGTCCCCGAGGTGCGCGAGGTCTTGGACATACGCCAGGCCTCGGACTACCTCGGCATCTCGCCCGATACGCTCTATAAATATGCCTCGGAGGGCTTTGTGCCCGCCTTCAAGCTGGGCAACCGCTGGCGCTTCAAGCGCTCCCGCCTGGACGAGTGGATGGACCGCCAGGCCGACCAGCACGCCGCCGACGCCGAACTCGACCCGCGCCTGAAGAAGCCGGTACGCAACTCCCTTACAGACCAGGGTTTCCACTAGGCGTCGCGAACAGTTTTCAGTAGTCGGTAGTGACCGGTCTTGTCCTCTAACCCCTGTTATCCTCAACAAGTGGACCACCTCCGCCGCATCGGCAACCTGCGCCGCCGTCTGACCAAAGCCGGGCTTCATGGCCTCCTGGTCACCCACCTTCCCGATCTCCGCTATCTCTCTGGATTCACAGGGTCAACTGCCGCGTTGGCCGTGACCCGCCGCTCTGCACACCTCTTTACCGATGGCCGCTACAAAACCCAGGCCACAGCCGAGGTTTCAGCCGCGCGGGTCGATATCGCCGCTGGTTCGCCGGCCGTTGCCGCTATTCAATGGCTTGCCGCGCAACCGGGAGTGGAGTTCGCCGGCTTCGACCCTGCGTGGACCAGCGTGGCCGACCTGGTGCGCTGGAAGGCAGCTCTGCCCGCCCGCCTTCGCCGCGGCTTTCTCTCTGCCCTTGCCGCCCCGCTGGTCGAGCCACTGCGGCTCACCAAGGACGAGGATGAGCTGGCGCTGATGACCGAGGCGGCCCTTGTGGGTTGCAGGCTCTTCGAGGAGATTCTGGGCTTTATCCGCCCTGGGCTCAGGGAGATCGATGTGGCCGCGGAGTTGGAGCACCGGGCGCGCCTCTTGGGCGCCGAAGGCATGTCGTTTGAGACCATCGTCGCCTCGGGCGCGCGCTCCGCCCTTCCCCACGGACGCGCCACCGCCGCGCCGCTGCCTCGCAGAGGCTTCATGACCCTGGACTTCGGTGTTATTCTCAGGGGGTACTGCTCGGATATGACCCGAACTGTGTACATTGGTAGGCCCAGGGGCAACGAGCGGAACACATACAACGCCGTGCTGGAGGCGCAGGAGGCCGCGGTAGCCGCGGTTTGCCCGAGCGTCAGTTGCGCGGACGTGGACGAGGCCGCCCGGAGCATCTTGCGCAGGGCGGGTTTGGCCGAGGCATTTTCCCACTCCACCGGCCATGGCGTGGGCCTTGAAATCCACGAGCCGCCGCGTATCGGCGCCGGACAGACAACCAGATTGCACGCAGGCATGGTCGTGACCATCGAGCCGGGAATCTATCTGGCTGGTCGGTTCGGCATTCGCATCGAGGACATGGTGGCTGTAACCAGGGCAGGAGGGCAGGTGCTGACCCCTGCACCGAAGGCCCTCATTGAACTTTGATCTAGCCCATCCCGCCTGCATGGGGGGAGAGTTAAGGAACGAATGAATCCACTGAACCCAGAGAATATCGACGATCTGAAACAACTGATCGAGTTCCTGAAAGAGAATCAGATTGCGGAGATCGAGTTGGACCGAGGCGAGACGAGAGTCTGGCTCAAGTTCGACCGGCCCTCCGACATGCCTGCCGGATTGTCTGAACTGGCCGGTTTGCTAGCCAACGCGCGGGCAGCCTCGGCACAGCCGGTGACATCGACGCCCGCCGCTCTGCCGGTAGCCGCAGCGGCTCCCGTTGACCCGGATGTGGGCCTGCACCTGGTCAAGTCGCCCATGGTCGGCACATTCTATGGTTCGCCTTCGCCCGGCGCCGCGCCTTTCGTCGTTCCCGGCGATCAAGTCGAGAAGGGCCAGGTCGTCTGCATCGTCGAAGCTATGAAGCTGATGAACGATATCGAATCCGACGCCGCCGGCGAGA
>Ga0182027_10001345_pt1 | contig 41339 bp, 26 predicted proteins | sample 712E1DmetaG_FD_121300 | JGI IMG/M metagenome (GOLD analysis project Ga0182027, IMG submission 121300) | Permafrost microbial communities from Stordalen Mire, Sweden - 712E1D metaG (Illumina Assembly) | ecosystem: Environmental > Terrestrial > Soil > Wetlands > Permafrost | place: Sweden...
ATTGCGGATTTCTGAACAGGAGAAAACAGAGGAAACGGAGAGCGGAAGTCCCCGGTTCCCATTCTCTGTTTTCTCTGTTTGCTCCTGTTGAGTGGTTTTCATCGCGGATTGGGGATTGCGGATCGCGGGCGGGTTTGGCTGCCACTGGGAGGCTGGTTTTGACGGAACGAGCATGGCCCGGCGGGGGGATGGCTCCGCTGGAGCGTCGTCCTGCCTTTGCCAACCCGGCAGGGCGAGTGGAAGGCGAATAGTGCGGCGCTCTGCCGAGCGCCGCTACGCTTGCTCCCGGCAGAAGGCGGCTCAAATTTCATGCTCTTGGGGCGTTGAACCAACTTTAGAGCGGCCCTGACTTGGCCGGCTGCGATTTGGGCAACAGGCGGGAAATGACGAGGAGTAGCCCCACGACCACCGCCGCCAAAATCCCCCAGAAGAGAATCCCTCCCTGGCCGGACTGGTTCTCACCCCACGCGGGTTTCTTGAGCGGCTCCTCGGCGGACAAGGAGGGGACGTTCTTTTCCGCCGCCAGCATTTGGCCGGCAACCAAGCTCAAGTCGTAGCGCGGCGGGGCGGCGCGGCGAAGGCCGTAGTAAAGGAAAAGCGCGTCGCCGGGATTGGCTTTGAAGAGAATGCGCGTGGCGGGATATACCATTTGAAATTTGTCCAATTCGACCGGCGGATTGTCCCCATTCTCCGTTTCCAGGAAGAACGTGCCGCTGCGCGGAACGCTGTCCAACACCAGGGCGAAGTCCTTCGATTTGCGTTCCGGCGTTTGGCTCCACGAAACGGCGCCCAGCCAGTGGCGGTACGGGGTGCCGCGCTCGTCGGCCAGTGGCTCGTAAAGGGACATGGAGCGTTGAAACAGCGGCGTTAGCGCGACGCACGTCAGCCGGGTAAGCGGCAAACCGGCCCGGGGCAGCGTGAGGATCCAGCGGCTCAAACCGGGGTGTTTGGAATCGTTGGTCGCGGTCGCAGCCGGCGTGAGCCAGCGGCTGATCGAGGTGCGCTGGAGGAGGTAAGGCACTTGATTGCTGCCGCGCAGGAGGCGCAAATCCGCGAAGTCCGGCGCCGCGTGGGAGAGCACGTCGGGATCCAGTTCCGCTTGTTGCGCGCCGGCGGCGGCGATTTTCACCAGCTTGCGGAAGCCCCATTGCGAAACGTCCAGGGCCGCGCCGGCCAGCTCGACTCCCGGCAAAACCTCCGGCGCATGGAAACCGGGGTTGTTGGACGGCGCGGGAATTTTGACCGGCGACACCGCGACAGACCGGAGGTTCATGTTCAAAGCCGCCAGGTCATAATGCGGCGCGTCGCAATGGCTGTTGCCCGTGAGCAAGTGAAAAGCGCCCGGCTGCCGCGCCAGAAAAACCAGGAACGCCGGACGCCGCTGGACGCGCACCGCTGAGACCGGCAGCGGCGGGCTGTCGCCGTTTTTGAGGAACAAATAGAGTTCGCGCGAACGGATTCGATACTCCAGCGGCATCGTGAGATTCTCCGACGGCGTCTGGCCTTCGATGTCCACGCGGTAAATGACACCTTGTCCGATGGTTTGTTCGAGGATGGAACCTTCCGCAAGTTGGGGAACGGCAAAGACGGCTTGCCGCATGAACAGCGGTTCGGCGGTGCTGACTTGAATTGCGGCCAGGTCCAGATTGGCCGCGCCGAGATCGAGCGTCAGGCGCGTTTCCCCGGGGTTTTCATCGCGGCCTGAGATGACAACAGCCATCCATTCGGCGGGCGCCGGCTCGGCGGCGGCGGCGTGAACCCGCGCGCCGGTGAAGGGAATGGGCTGCGAACGCCGGTCGTCCACGGTAAGCCGCAGCCATTTTGAAGCGGCGGCGGGGAATGAAATTTGCAAATTGCCCGCGCCGAACGGCTGGCGAAAAACCGGCTGGCCCTGGGCGAGAATCAGCCAGTTGTTTCCATCGTCGGAACTTTCCACCCGCACGGCTTTGATGAAATTGTTGGCCGGAGTCTCCAGCGTGACGGCCTCCAGGGGTTGCGCCAGCCCCGTTTCCAGTGTGATGACCGTGTTGTCCGGGTTCAGCTCGACGCGGAATGATTTTGCGTTTTGAACGGCTTTCGGAGCGGGCGCGGGACGTTCGACCACAAAGGGAGTTTCAATTCCCGTATCGTCGTAAAGGCGGAGATCTTCGAGCGCGGGACGCGCGCTGTCGAGCGTTTCAACGGGCAAACTCATTTTGACAAGCCCGGCGGCCGGGATGTCGAACGGCTGATCGCGCTGCCAGTCGGACGGCAAATTGGCCGCGGCGGCGGAAAGGGCAATGAGGAACGCGGCGATACGAATCCAGCCTATTTGGAAGGGCAGAGCTGCGGCTCTGGCCTGAATTCTTGGGCGGCGCAGCAGCGCCGCCCTACCGGGGACATGAATTCTTGGGCGGCGCAGCAGCGCCGCCCTACCGAGGACATGAATTTTTGGGCGGCGCAGCAGCGCCGCCCTACCGAGGACATGAATTTTTGGGCGGCGCAGCAGCACCGCCCTACCGAGGACATGAATTTTTGGGCGGCGCAGCAGCACCGCCCTACCGAGGACGTGAATTCTTGGGCGGCGCAGCAGCACCGCCCTACCGAGGACATGAATTCTTGGGCGGCGCAGCAGCACCGCCCTACCGAGGACGTGAATTCTTGGGCGGCGCAGCAGCACCGCCCTACCGAGGACGTGAATTCTTGGGCGGCGCAGCAGCGCCGCCCTACCGAAGAAACGGAGAATTGCTGTCATGGTCCCTCCTTGGTCCGGGCGGCGGAGAAGAATTTGTGATATGCGAATGAGGCGAGCATGGCGATGACCGCCACGCCGATGAACGCGCCGATACGGAAGAGTTGGTCCAGTTGCGCCAGATCGTGGAAGAACAGTTTGAGGAGCGTCACGCACAACAACCCGATCGCGCCATAGCGGGCGGCGGGGACCTTCTTGAGGATGCCGGCCACCAGCAGCGCAAGCGCGAACAGCGCCCAGCCAATCGAATAGGTCATGTCGCGCCCGAAGTTGCCCTCGAACTGAAACGTCAAGGTTGAGCCGGGGGCGCTGAAATAGTCGGCGATTTCGATGTTCAATAAGAGAAACGCCAGCACCGTTCCGAGCGTGTAGAGAATGGGTTGCGCGTTGGATCGCATGACGATGTTGCGCGGCGGGTCCAGGAGCTTCGCCCCGGCGAACAGGGCCGCCGTCACGATGCCGTAGGCGTAGAGGTACCAGTTGAAGAGCGGCGTCGCGGCGCGCGGGTGATATTCGAGCACGGCGGGATTGAGCGCGAGCCGGACAAAGGCGGCCGCGAGCAGGCCGGCGCCCGCGAGGCGCAAGCCCGGATGCGCCACCCGATGAAACAGCCAGAGCAACGCCGCGCCTTCCAGCGCCCAGCCGATGGTGATCCATTGCCGCTCGAATTGAATCGGAAATATCAGCGTGATGAAAAACAGCGCCACGCCTCCGAACCACGCGGTCTGCGCCAGGCGCGCTTTTTCATCGGCGGAAATTTTCTTCAGGACGGTGGCCAGGCTCAACAAACCGGGAATCGCGAACGCGGCAGGCAGCAGGCCCATGACGTGGTTCGGATAAACGGCCTTGACAAAACGGTGGATGAGAAAGAATTGCAGCGGCCCGGCCATCGCGGCGGCGGCCCACGGCGCGGCTTTGCTGGCGAATCGCCGCAGGAACAGGAATGGAAACAGCGCGAACACGGCGAAGAAGGCCAGGTACCACGCCAGCACCAGATTCAGCGGCTGGTTTGGATTGGCGGGATTGAAACGGCTGAAATGCCACGCGCACTCCAGCGCGGCCACGCACACCAGGCCGACGGCGGGCATCCAGTCGAGCAAGAATAGTTTTGTCACGCCCAGCAGCAGTACCACCAGCAGCATGCCCAGGCCGAATACCGGCGCCGGGTTGACCAGCGGCAGGCGCAGCGCGGCCATGATCAGCAGCAGGAACGGCAACACCACCGAGCAGGCGGGCAGGATTGCCGCGACTTCTCCCGGTGTGGAGGGATCGCCCTCGAACTGGATGCCGGTTGTCAGTGCCTCGGGCTTGAACTTGCGCACAAGCCAGATGCTCGCGGCAACAAAGAAAACAACGAACGCGCCGAGCAGGAAGAAGGAAACCGGCAGGCCGGTCAGGTCAGCCGGGATTTTGAAAATGAGCATGCCGGTGGCGGCGAGGGTCAACAACAGCACCGCCAGGACCGGCCACAACGCGGCGGTCAGCACGGCGAGGGCGATGGCCAGCAAATCCACGAGCAAAATAAAGGGCCAGACGAGGAAGGAGACTTCCGCCAGCCTGAAAATCGGCAACAGAACCAGCACCAGCGCCAGGAGCGGAAAGATGTGGATTGCCCAGCCCCGCGCCGCGACGCCGCGCCACCGCTGGAGAAGCGCCGGCAGGGCCGAGTGCAGGATTGCGAAGACCAAATAAAAGGCCAGCGCGGCGTTGAGCGTCTCGTTGCGCAGCGAATCTTGAGTCCAACTTGCCAGCAATCCGAACACGGCGAATCCGGCGATGGGCTGGGCGGCGGCGATGGTTTCATCGGCCAGCACCGTTGCAACGACGCCGAGGTCCAGGAGGAATACGAAACTGAACATCAGCCACGGACGATGCGCCAGCGGCTGGAAACTCAGGAACCACGCGGTGAACGCCAGCGCCACAGCCACCAGGCCGAGCATGGAAGCGGAGAGCCACGTCTTCGCGGGAATCGCGGGCCAATAAACGCCCGCCGGCTTTTCGCCACCGGCCGGCTCGCGAATTTTCGCCCGCCAAGCCGCCGCCAGATAAAGGGCGTTGAAGAAGAGCAGCACGGCGAGCGCGACCAGGATTTTGTTTCCGTCAAAGTACTTTTCGGCGACGAAGAATTTGCCCGCCCAGAGGATTTGCAGGACAGCCGTCCCAAGCGCCGCGAGAGCGGTGAGAAAGAACCAGCGGCGGTAGAGCGCCACCAGGATCAGCCCCGTGTCGAGGATGGCAATGTAACCGAACAGGCCGAACGGGTTGTCCTGGCCGGTGGAAAGGAGAATCGGCGTCAGAAAACCGCCGAGCATTCCCAGGAGGGCCACGACCAGGGCATCGAACCGCGCCGCCAGCAGGAAGGCCGTCACCGTGATGAGCACCATCAGCAGAAAAGTCGGAACCAGCCCGAAAAAGCTAAAGCGATAAATCGCGTGGCAGGAGAACGTCACTGTATAGAGAATGACCACGCCCGTCGCGCACAAAGTCTGCGAAAGGGCCGAGAGATTCTTGTGCGACATGACCACGCCGACGACGAGGACGCCCAGGCCGATCAGGAAGCCGGCACCGGCTTGCAGTTCGTGTGAGATGAGATTGTGCGCGTAGGCATATTGAATGGAGAAAACGATGCCGAGAAAGAGCGCGAAGCCGCCAATCCACGCAAAACCTTTCACGCCCATGAATTGTTCCCAGTTGACCGCCGGCGCGGCGGGGCGCGGCGGGGCGGGCGGCAGCGGCGGGGCGGGCGGAGACGGGAGCGGAGTTGGCGGAGGCGCGGACGCCGGCGCGGGAGCGAGCGGAGTTGGCGGGATCGCCGCCGAGGCTGAGACCAGCCTCTCAAGCGCGGGTCGAATTTTTGGCGGAATGGCCGGTGGAGGAATGGGCGATAGCGGAGCGGCGACCGGTTCTTGCGGGACGACCGTCGGCGCAACAAATGCGGGAGGCGTTGCGGGCGCCGGTTCCGCCCTGCCGGCTGATTCACGGTCCTGCTTCAGCAGCAGAAGTTCCATTTCAAGAGCGTCCAAGCGGCTGGAGAGTTGCGCGGTGTCAAGCTTGACCTGGCTGCGGGGAAGATTCTCAGGGGCAAGGGCGTCGAGGCGGCGGGCAAGGCGTTCGATGTTCTGTTTGGCTTGATTGGCCCGTGCAATCAGCCAGATGGCTAAAGCGATTGGAATGGCCAGTACCGCCAACACAATTACGGGTATAATATATTCCATAAGTATGTTGTCCATAAATTGGCTTTCAACTGTCCGTGCCGTCTGATTGAGGGCAGTCTGCATCCGCTGGCGCCCCGATGCCAAGCCCCAAAAGCCGCGCCCGCCCAACAAGGGCGGATATGGCCTTTGGAATTCCTGCCATTTTGGAATGGATTGCGTCATTCTCCGCCTTATGCCGCTCCTCAAAGCAACCTCTAAACGCGGATTTCATGCTTGAACCATAAAGCTCGCGAGCCATGGCGACAAATTGATAAAATTGAAGCCAACATCAGTTTCATCAATGGATATTCGCGGAATTGGGTGAGCCTTGCACAGTCGCTACGCATAAGCCGTCAACCATTTCCGCGTGCCCTGCGCCGGCTTTGTCCCGGGCACTTTGTCCCGGGCATTTGACATTTTGCACAGGAGTCGGATGTTGTCTTGGGAAACCGGGGTGCGGAAACCGGGACCGATGGATCGGGCCGGCGGATCGAACCGAAAGAGACAATTATGAGCCTCAAAGATGCCTATCGCCAAAAGATGGAAGCGCGGCTTGCCGAGCAGCAAGCGCACTTGGATTTGTTGAAAGCCAGGATCAAACTTGCCGAGGCGGACGGCAAGATCATGGCCTACGAGGAACTGGCCGACGCGGAGCAAAAGCTGGCGGCGGCCCATGTCCAGTTGAAGGAGCTGGCCCACGCCAGCGCGGGGGCTTTCAAGGAGATGAAAACCGGGATGGAAAAGGCGTGGGACGCCCTGAAAACCGCGGCCGGGGAGGCGGCCAAGAAATATAAGTGACGAGCGGGTGCATATCTTTTTTTGGGTGGCGGTTTCCGGTTCTTAATCTTAATCCTAATCTTAATCTCCATCGCGAAGGGAAGAAGAGATTAAGATTAAGATTAGGATTAAGATTAGGAGAGGATACCCCAAAAAGTGAAATGTGCCCGTGACAAGCCGCCTGTTGATTTTTTTCTGGAAAGCGGCGGGGGAGGTGTGTAGTTTCGCCGGATGCAAAACAACACGCCCGCCCAGTTATGAAGCTTCATCCTCTCGATATTGCCATCATCGTCGTGTATTTCCTGATGGTTGTCCTGGTCGGTCTTTGGGTCTCGCGACGCGGGACCAAGGACATGGATTCGTACTTTCTGGGCGGCAAATCGCTGCCGTGGTATCTGCTGGGGATATCCGACGCCTCGGGGATGTTCGACATCAGCGGCACGATGTGGCTGGTGTGTATTCTTTTCGTCTATGGTCTCAAGAGCCTGTGGCTGCCGTGGCTGTGGCCGACGTTCAACCAGATTTTCCTGATGATGTTTCTCAGCGCCTGGGTGCGCCGCTCCAAAGTGCTCACGGGGGCCGAGTGGATTCAAACCCGCTTCGGGCGCGACACGGGGGCGAACCTGGCGCATTTGAGCGTCGTCTTTTTCGCGCTGGTCAACACCCTGGGCCTGCTCGCTTACGCCTTCAAGGGCATCGGCGAATTCATCGTCCTGCTCCTGCCCTGGAAATTTGACGGCGTGCGCCATTTCGCCGGGATGTTCCTGTCCGCATCGGCGGCAAACGATTATTTCTGCGATGCGAACGTATATGCGCTCATCATAATGGGCGTGACCTCGCTTTATGTCATCAAAGGGGGCATGATCAGCGTGGTGGTCACGGAGGTCATGCAGTTCACGATCCTGACCCTCTCGGCGCTGGCCATCGGCTGTATCGCCATTTACAAAGTCTCGCCGGACATGATCCAACACGTCATTCCCGCCGGCTGGACCAGCCCGTTTTTTGGGTGGAAGGTGGGGCTGGATTGGACGGGCATCCTGGACAAGGTCAACAACGCGATTCACGAGGACGGCAATGACCTATTCGGGCTGATCTTCGGGATGATGTTTTTCAAGGGCGTGCTGGCGAGCCTGGCCGGCCCGGCGCCGACATACGACATGCAGCGCATCCTCGCCACGCGCAATCCGCGCGAGGCCTGCATGATGAACGGCTTTGTCAACGTCGTGCTCTACTTCCCGCGCTATCTGATGATTGCGGGTGTCGCCGTCCTGGCCCTGGCCTTTTGCATGACGGACTTGCGCGGGATGGACACCTTTAATTTTGAACAAATCCTGCCAAAGGTTCTCTTTGGCCAATACCTGCCGGCGGGCGTGGTCGGCTTCCTCCTGGCGGGGTTGATGGCCGCTTTCATGTCGAACTTTGCCGCCACCCTCAATGTCGCCCCGGCGTATTTGGTCAATGACGTTTACAAGCGGTATATCAATCCCAACTCAGGCGGCAAGGCCGAGGTGCGGATGAGCCGGTTTGTGTCGTTCGCGTTTCTGGCCGTCGGCCTTGCCTTTGGATTGATGACCAGAAACATCACGGTCGTGATGATGTGGCTCATCGGGGCGCTTGGAGGCGGATTCGTCATGGCCAATGTGCTCAAGTGGTATTGGTGGCGCTTCAACGGCTACGGCTATTTCTGGGGGCTGATGTCGGGCATTATTGGGGCCATGATTGTTCCATTTGCGCTTCAATACTCTGTGGATCAACACTACCGGTCGTTCTCCGCGGGCGACCTGACCAGTGTGCCAAGCCTCGTTGCAAAATTGCGATCCCCCAATCCAGATGATGTTTCCCGTTATGTGAGCGGGCAGTTAACGCCTGCCACACGGGAACTGCTCGCCGGAAATCCGGGTGGGTCCGATATTAATTTGAGGCAAGCCCTGGCGGGGGACTTGAATCGGGTTATCACGGGCGGCTCCATTTACGAAACCAACCGCTTCGCGGGAGTCACGCTGTCCGCGCGCACTCAGGACCTCATCAAGGAAAAGAATCCAAGCGCCACCGATGTCATTTTGCGGAACCGGATGCTCCTGGAAAGCGCGTATCCGTCCGAGATTGCGAGCCATCTCAGGTTCTCTGTCAATGCGCTTTACAGTTTCCCGTTTATTCTCGTGCTCTCCATCGTCGGCTGCATTCTCGGCACATTGTTGACAAAAGCCGAGGACGACGAAATCCTGAAGAGCTTCTACAAGACCGTCAACCCGTGGGGCGCGTGGGGGCCGATCCGCGCAAAAGTGATGAAGGAGGACCCCTCCTTCCGCCCCAATTTCAACATGGGCCGCGACCTCCTCAACGTGGCCGTCGGCATCGTCTGGCAGATCTCCCTTACCGCGCTGCCCATATATATCGTGCTCCGCGAATGGCCGTGGGTCGGCTCGCTTATCCTCTCGCTGATCGTCACCTCGATCTTCCTCAAGTTCAATTGGTATGACAAATTGGAGAAAGCCTGACGCATCCGAATTTTCCCGAAGAGCCAAAGCCCAGCTTTACGGCCATATCCTCCCGTTCTGGTGCGGCCCGGCGCTGGACGGCGAGCAGGGGGGCTGGCTGGCGTGGCTCTCCAACGACCTTAAGCCCGACCGCTCCCAGCCCAAGGGCCTGATCCTCAACAGCCGCATCCTCTGGACCTTTTCCGCCGTCCACCGGGCAAGTCCGCAACCGCTCTTCCGGCAAATGGCAGATCGCGCCATGGACGTGCTGCTCCGCCAATTCTGGGACCACCAACACGGCGGCGCGTTCTGGCATCTGGACGGCGGCGGCCGTGTGCTTGACGACTCGAAGAAAATCTACGGCCAGGCGTTTTGCATTTACGCGCTGGCGGAGTACTTCCGGGCTTTCGGCGCGGCGGAGGCGTTGCAACGGGCGAAGGAGCTGTTTGAATTGCTCGAGCGCCACGCCCGCGACCCGCGCGGCGGCGGTTACTGGGAAGTGCGCCGGCGCGATTGGTCCGAGGCCAGCCCCGACGCGCGCCTGAGCGACAAGGACATGAACGAGAAGAAGTCCATGAACAACCACCTGCACCTTCTCGAAGCCTTCGCCGGTCTGAGCCGGGTCTGGGACGATCCGCGTGTCAAGGAGCGGCTGCGCGAACTCATCTCCCTTTTTGAAGAACGCATACTTGACGCCCGCACCGGCCACCTTCATCACTTCTTCGACGAGCAATGGAATGTCCGCTCCGACACCTGCACCTTCGGCCATGACATCGAAGCGAACTGGCTTCTGTGCGAAGCGGCGGAGGCGCTGGCCGATCCGCCCCTGCTGCGCCGCATTCAGTCCGTGGCTCTGCGCCTGGCGGAGACGGTCCTGCGCGAGGGTGTGGCCGCCAATGGCGGGCTGTGCTACGAAGGCAAATCGGGCAAAGTCATTGACGCCGGTCAGGAATGCTGGCCGCAGGCCGAGGCCGCGGTCGGCTTCCTCAACGCTTGGCAAATATCCGGCGAAGCCCGCTACTGGGCCGCGTCGCGCCGGGCCTGGGATTACATCGAGAATCATCTCGTGGACCGGGTGCATGGCGAGTGGTTCTGGCGCATCGCCCCGGATGGCCGGCTTGATCCGACCCTGCCCAAAGTCAGCGAATGGAAAGGCCCTTACCACGGTTCCCGTGCTTGCCTGGAAATCCAGCGGCGGCTATCCTCTTAATTATGAAAACAATGACATTTAGCGCCGTGCTGAATCCGGAAGCGGACGGCTACGTTTCCCTCTGCCCCGAACTGGATATCGCGAGCCAGGGCGACACGATCGAAGAGGCGCTGGCCAATCTAAAAGAGGCGCTGGAAGGGTTCTTTGAAACCGCGAGCGCGGAGGAAGTGCGGACGCGGCTCAAGAAGCCGGCGCTATTCACCCGTATCGAGGTGGAATGTGCCTAAACTGGGGGTATTCTCCGGCGAGGAAATTGTACGAATCATGGAAGCCGCCGGTTTCTTTCGCGCGCGGCAAAAGGGCAGCCACATGATTATGCAAAGGCGGTGGGATGAAGGTACGATCACCGTGCCCGTGCCGATGCATCGGGCGGTAAGAATCGGCACATTGCAGTCCATTATCCGCCAATCTGGAATTCCCCGCGAACGCTTTCTGGTTTGAGATTCTAGAGCTCTGGGCAGCGCGAGTGAAACCCGAATAGTGCGGCGCTCTGCCGAGCGCCGCTACGTTCCCATGCTTTTCTCCGGCCTTGTCGCCGATTGGCGGCGCACGGTCCCGTCCGGCTCCATCCGTCCGATGGCGGTCAGGATTCCATGCAGCAAGGCGTGCGGGTTGGGAGGGCAGCCGGGGATGTACACGTCCACCGCAAGGACCGAATCCACACCGCCGCAAGTGGCGTAGTTTTGGCCGAAGATGCCGCCGCTGCAACCGCACGCGCCAACCGCCACGACCAGTCCCGGGCCGGGCATCGCTTCCCAGGTCTTCCGCAAAGCCAGTTCCATGTTGCGCGTGACCGGGCCTGTCACCAATAGCATGTCCGCGTGGCGCGGCGACGCGACGAAGTGAATCCCGAAACGCTCGATGTCATAGACGGGGCTGTTCAAACCGGCGATTTCGATTTCACAGCCGTTGCACGAACCGGCGTCCACCTGGCGGATGTGCAGCGAACGCCCAAACATCTTCGCAGCCCGCTCCTTGAGTTCGAGGCCGAGGGCTTCGATGGACGCGGTTTCCGCAGGGGCAGGCGGCGGGGCGGATTGGAGTGATGGAGTGGTGGAGTGATGGGGTGATTCGCGTTTCTCCAGTGCAAGCATCCGCTCGTGGTTGCCGTCCTTCTTGAGACTGTAGCTGGCGCTGGTCACGAGGTCGTCGCGCTGGCGCACGGCGCATTGGCACTGGTTGGTCATGCGGATCTCCGGCGCCGCCTCGCCCCGCCCCTGTAGCGGCGGTCTTTGACCGCCGCTGAAATTGCTGCTCAAGTGGCTCTCCTGGGCCGCCTCCGCACATAGCCCGCAGAAGATGCACTTGGCCAAATCAAGCCGGGCGACGCGCCGCCCTTCGTTGTCAATATAAGAAATTGCCCCCGTGGGGCATGCCGCCGCCGCCGGCCGCGCGTCCTTCCAGTTGGCCCAGTCAATTTCCGGCCGGCCGCGGGCGCGGGCGGAGATTTCCGGCGGGGCGGCGGGATAGGGGATGGTGACCACCCCCGTTTTCAAACTCTGGCGGATTGTGTCAAACATAATTATCGGTCCGTCCCCGAATAGGACAGGTTGAAACTCTTGTTGACCACCGGAAAATCCGGGATGATGTTTCCCAGGATCGCCTCGGTCAATGCCGGCCAGTTTTGCAGCGACGGGTCCTTGATCTTGCAGCGGGCGAGCCGGTTGCCGGGGGCGGTGTGGAGCCAGTGGAAAATTTCGCCGCGCCAGCCTTCCACATAACCCAGCGCCACGCGGCCGGGCGGGATTTCGCCGATTTTGGCCGCGATTGCGCCGGCGGGCAGCTTGCCCAAAACCTGCCGGACAATGCCGATGGATTGGAAAATTTCTTCGGTGCGGACAATCATGCGGCGGCGCACGTCGCCTTCGGTGAACACCGGCACGGTGAATTGCGTCTGGCCGTAGAAGTCGTGCGGAAAATCCCGGCGCAGGTCGTGGTTGAAACCGGAGGCCCGCCCCGCGATGCCCACGATGCCCAGGTTGGCGGCGACTTCCGGTTTGAGCACGCCGGTCGTCTCGAAGCGGTCGCGCGCGCCCGCATTGGAGCGGATCAGGCGGAGCAATTCCGTGAATTCCTTTTCCAATCGGTCCGCCAGCGCGGCCAGGGCGCGAAGCCGGCCGTCGTTGAAATCGAACCGCACGCCGCCCAGGCAGGCCATGCCGCGCAGAAGGCGGTTCCCGGTCAAATCCTCGTTCAGGCGCAGGATGCTCTCCTTGAGGCGCATGGCGTGCATGTTGGCGGTGACGAACGCGACGTCGGTGCAAATCGCGCCCAGGTCGGCAATATGATTGTAGAGGCGCTCCAACTCCAGGCAGATGGTGCGCAGCGCCCGCGCGCGCGGCGGCGCTTCCACTCCGGCGGCGCGTTCCACCGCGTGGCAGAAGGCCGTGGCATGAGCGAAACTCGAATCGCCGGAAATGCTCTCCGCCAGGCGCACGCCGTGAGCGATGGGCAGCGTCTCAAACAACTTCTCAATTCCTTTGTGGACGTAGAACATCCGCAATTGCAAATAGAGCACCGGTTCGCCCGCCACGCTGAAGAGGAAGTGGCCCGGCTCAATGATGCCGGCGTGGACGGGGCCGACGGGCACCTGGAACACCCCTTCGCCTTCGACTTGGCGGAACTTGTGGCGCACGCCGCTGAAGGGCGGCAGCTTCGCGCGCGCCTCGAAGTCCTTGCGCAGCGGCCAAACCTCCGGCCAGTCGTCGTGCAGCACGCAGCGGTTTGGGTTGGGATGGCCGATCAATTTGATGCCGAACAAGTCCTGGATTTCCCGCTCCTGCCAGTTGACGGCGTGGACGGCGTTGGTGAGCGAAGGCAGTTCCGGGTTGTCCGCCGGGACGGGAACGCGCACCAGGACGAAGCCGTGCGCGGCGTCCAGGGCGTAGAGGTAATAGACGAAGAAAACGTTTTCCCCGGCGCGGGCGTCCTCGGCAAAGAGGCCGGCGAGGCGGGCGTCGTGCTTTTTGTAAAGGGCGGAGCAAAAGGCGCCGGCCAGTTCGAGTTTGGTGTGCAGATAAAGCTCGTTGGGCTGCGGGGCGAGGGCCTCTTCGATCTGCGCGCCGAACCGGTGCGTCAACTCGTCCAGCACGCCCTGCAAGCCCGGGAGCAGGCTGGCGCATTTCACTTGTTTGGCTCTCCTCTCATAATCTTAATCCTAATCTTACTCTTAATTTTAATCTCGCATTGGAGTAATGGATTGGCGGACGTAATGGTTCAAGAAAAAAACACAATTAGCCTTGATTAAGTGTAATTAACCTTAATACGGGAACAGGGGTCAGTCCCACATAATATCATATTCTATTGAAATGTCGCCGTTCGACCGGTTCCTTGGCGAAGCTGCCGCAACGGGACGAAAATCAAGAATATGCGATTATGCGGGACTGACCCCTGATTGATTGCGTTTTTCTGCTCGCAGACGCCGCGCTGTTCTGGTAACAGGATGCCAGATGAATCGTTTGTTGTTTGGCGATAACCTCAAGTGGCTGCGCGACAGGGAGATTTTCCCCAATGCGAGCGTGGACCTCGTTTATCTCGACCCGCCGTTCAATTCCGACGCCGATTACAATGTGCTGTTCCGTGAGGCTTCCGGCGAAGCCAGCCAGGCGCAGTTCCATGCCTTCACCGACACCTGGAATTGGGCGGACGCCGCGCAAGTCTATTCCGAATTCGTGGATCATTGCCCGAACACCGCCGTCGTGGACATGATGCAGTCGCTCTACAGCTTTCTCAGGGCCTCGCCGATGATGGCGTATTTGGCGATGATGGCTCCGCGCCTGGTGGAATTGCATCGGGTCCTCAAACCCACCGGCAGCCTGTATCTCCACTGCGACCCAACCGCGAGCCATTATCTGCGGATGCTGCTTGATGGCGTGTTTAGCGCGCCGAATTTTCGCAACGAAATCATTTGGAAGCGAACCTCCGCGCACGCCAACGTGGAAAAAAAGTACGGGTCAATCCATGATTCCCTTTTGTTCTATTCGGCCGGCGACACATTGAAATGGAACCAACAATACATGCCTTACAGCGAAGAATATCTTGAGACCTTCTTTGACCAAACAGACGAAAAGGGGCGCAAGTATTTTCGGAGGGATTTGACGGCCTCGATGGCTCATGCTTCCAGCGGCCAACTTTACAAGTGGAAGGGAATTCGCCCGCCTCCAAGCCGCTGCTGGGCGATGAGCAAGGCGAATATGGACGGACTTGAAGCCAAAGGAAGGATCCATTGGCCAAAGAAGAAGGGCGGGATGCCGAGATTAAAGGTTTATCCTGAAGATGTGCCAGGCGTGCCCATTCAAGATATTTGGTCGGATGTCAAAACGATGCACAACTTGTCATCCGAACGGCTCGGTTATCCAACGCAAAAACCGCAAGCTTTGCTGGAGCGCATTATCGAGGTCAGCAGCAATCCGGGCGACGTGGTTCTCGATCCGTTTTGCGGTTGCGGCACCACCATCCACGCGGCGCAAAAACTCGGACGGCAATGGATTGGCATTGATGTCACGTACCTTGCCATCAACCTCATCAAACGCCGCCTGAAAGACGCTTTCGGCGCGGACGCTCACTTTGAGGAACACGGCCAGCCGACGGATTTTGGCAGCGCCAAGGCGCTGGCGGAACTGGACAAGTGGCAGTTCCAGCAATGGGCGCTGTCCCTGATTGAGGCCCGCCCGCGCACAGGCGGCACAGGCAAAGGGGCGGATCGCGGCGTGGACGGCCTGCTTTATTTCTACGAGAGCAAGGACATTCGCGAAAAAATCCTGGTTCAAGTCAAGGGCGGCGCCGTGCAGCGCAACGACGTGGCGACCCTGCTCGGCGACGTCAACAACCAGAAATTTGCAGCGGGCATCCTCCTCACGCTGGAAAAGCCGTCCAAGCCCATGCGCGTCGAAGCCGCCGAAGCGGGCCATTACGCCTCCGAACTCTGGCACGAAAAAGACTATCCCAAAATCCAGATCCTCACCATCGAAGAACTGCTCGACGGCACCGAGCGCGTTGACGCCCCGCCGCAAATGAACCCTTTCGCCAAAGCGCAGCGCGAATCCAAGCCCCAAAAACAACAGCAGATGCTGTGAGAGCGCGATTTATCGGGATTGACCTATTGGCTAAGAACTATATTCTTGAACCATGAGCACAGGGACGCAGCAAATCGCCAAGCCCTTGCTTCAATTGGTACGCTTCCTCAAACCGACCAGCTGCCAGTACTATCGCCGGTTCTAAAGATGAAAACGTGTTATATGTGCAATGCGCCAGCCACCGGACGGGAACACGTTCCTCCCCAATGTATTTTCCCAGCAGATCCGCAGTATCGAAAGGCTCTGATCACCGTTCCTAATTGCGACGTCCATAATTTGAGAAAAAGCACGAGCGATGAATATATGAAGTTCATTGTCTCGTGTGTTCCCGGAACAAATGAAGTTGCTAGAAGTATGTTTGGCACCGTTAAGCGGAGTTTTGATCACCGGCCCGGTTTATTCGCAAAATTCATGCCAAACCTCCGGGAAATTCGGAGCGGTGGACAGGAAACGGGTCAATTCACGCTCATCTATCCTCGGTTCAAGAATTGGATTGAATCCATCGTTCGTGGTCTTTTCTTCCACGCAACTGGAGGCAAGGGCAAATTAATGGGTGAGTTCTCCAATGTTGTTTGGGAACAAATGCTCCCAGACGATGATTCGAAAGCAACGTGTCGCGAAATTATTCACAATGCGCTACTCCCCGAGAATTATGAGGGTGCAAATCCGAAAGTTTTTCAGTATGCCATCAATAGGCCCACCAGCGGTAAAACCTGGATGTGCCGGCTGCAATTTTACGAGGCACCCCCTATTTTCATTACGTGGAAGAATGTGGTTGTTCACGAGAACTAATGGCTCAGTTCAGACTCTTACCCTGTGACCCGAATGGTGGCTGCTCATCGCCTGGTTTTGTGGAACTCGGCCCTCTTTTTCTTCATGTCCGCAAACACTTGCTCACCCGGAATGCCTTCTCCCCGATCCAGTTGGTCGAGGCCGGACTGGATTTTTTTTCGCACTTCGGCGAGATGAAGCTCGCGGAGGCGATCCTGGTCTTCCAAGAGCCGCAGCCCTTCGCGAATCACCTCGCTGGCAGATTGATAAAGCCCGCTTTCCACTTTGCGCGTCACGAGCATTTCCAGTTCTGGAGTCAAGGACACATTCATAATGCCGGATAGTACCCTCAATAACAGGAAATGTCCAACTTTGTTATCATTCTTCGCAGGGTGCAGGGACAAAGTAGTTGGAGCGCCGGCTTGCAGCCGGCTTTCATCTGGATTGTTTTGGAAAAGCCGAGTGCAACTCGGCGCTCCGAAACCGAAAGAATTCTTGGGCGGCGCAGCAGCGCCGCCCTACCGAAGATTGGAAGAATTTTGTTCTGCGCCCCGCACACTTTTACTTTTTCATTCCTTCTTGCGCGGCGGGTGTGCCATAATGTCCCTCGAACATGGCGTCGAAATCGAGCTTTCTGGATAAGGTGCTGGGCCGCATCGGGCGGCTGGATACCGAGGGTCTGCAAACCGTCGTCCAACGGCTGGCGCGGGAACGCAATTTCCTGGAAACCCTGTTCAATGCCATCGAGGACGGCGTGCTGGTCCTGGACGAGCAGGGCCGGGTGATCTATTTCAACCACGCGGTGACGCAACTGCTCAATTGGCCGCCCGACGGGGTGGAAGGCCGGCCGATCAGCCAGTTCCTGCCGGAGGTGGATTGGAAGAGCATCACGGCCCAGGCCGCGCAAGGCGGGCCGCGCATCGCCCGGCACGAGTTTGAAGTGAGCTACCCGCGCTCGAAGTTCTTGCGCCTTTACGCCGCGCCGCTGGATGTCGAATCGCGCGGCGGTTCCGGCATGGCGCTGATTTTGCACGACGACACGGAGGCGCGCCAAAAGACGTTTGAAGCCATCGAGAGCGAGCGCCTTCATTCCCTGACCCTGCTGGCCGCCAGCGTGGCCCACGAGATCGGCAATCCCCTCAACGCCCTCCACATTCATCTCCAGTTGATGAGCCGCGAAGTCAAGAAACTGCGCCGGCCCGCCGGCGCGGCCCCGGCGCGCGGCTTTTCCCGCCCCGGCCCCGCGACCGGCGGGGCGGAGGATGACGCCGGGGCCGCGGAGAAGATCGAGCATTACCTGGACGTGGCCAAGGGCGAGATCGCGCGGCTGGACTACATCGTCACCCAGTTCCTCCAGGCCATCCGCCCGTCGGCCCCCAAATTCGCGGACGGCTCGCTCAACGATGTGGTTCGGGAGACGCTCGAATTGCTGCGTCCCGAACTGGAGAATCGCCGGCTGACAGTGAAGGAGAAGCCGGCCCGCCGCCTGCCGCTGGCGCCGCTGGACGCCGGCCAGATCAAACAATCTTTGCTGAACCTGATCAAGAACGCCATGCAAGCGATGCCCCCCGGGGGCACGCTCACCGTCGAGACCGGCCAGAACACCGAAGAGGTGTGGGTGAGCGTGGCCGACACCGGGGGCGGCATTCCGCCGGACCAGGTCAACCTGATCTTTGAGCCGTTTTACACGACGAAGAAAAAGGGGACCGGCCTGGGCTTGATGATCGTGCAGCGGATCGTCCGGCAGCATGGCGGCCATATCGAGCTGGAGAGCCGCGTCGGCCAGGGGACGACCTTCCGCATCTGGCTGCCCCGGCGCGAAAAGCAGCAAAAGCTTCTGCGGTGATGATAAAGGAACTCAACAGAAACTAACGAATAAGAAAAGGCCTGTGCCCGCAGATGTGGCGCAGGACAAAATTCTTCGTGTCTTCGGTAGGGCGTCCCGATTCTGAATCGGGAGCCGCCCAAGAATTCAGGGCAGAGCGGCAGCTCTGCCCTACCAACCAGGCGAAGAATTCTGTCCTGCACCCTCACGGGGTTTGCAGCCCGGTTGCACGTAAGTATCTATAAATGTTTTCGCGAATGTTTCGGCGATGAACGGGGTGATTTGGGGGCTGTGTATGAAGCTGTTGATGGCTGAGAGATAATCATTGAATTGACTTTCCGTTATGGACGAAAGGTAACTGTGCAGATCGCGGCATGTTTTGAAGTTCCGCCGGTCAATGAAAGTGTTTGGCGGGATGGCGTCGGTAATGTTGGGCGCTCCCAAGTACACCGGCACGCAGCCCGCGTAGAAACAGTCGAAGATTTTTTCTGAAATGTAGTAAGGTTCGACGCAATTTTCGTAAGCGATGCAAAAACGGTAGTCGTGAAGTGTGAGATGCTTGGATTTTCGGTTGGGGCCAATGAACGAAGGAAATCGGTTCACCTTGATTTTCCCGCACCACCGAATCCGGCGGTAAGCGAACCGCAAGGGCAAGTTCAAGAATGCCAGCGCGGGAGGAAACAGGGGTTTGTCCCACTCGGTTCCGATGAGATCAAAATCACTGGGTGCATTGGCCTCGAACCAGCGGATGGTTTTGACCCGTTCAGAATACAGCTCCCGCTGGCGATTGGAACACATGAAGCTGTTAATCAAAGTGCAGAGCTTGCGCTGCGCAAAAGGCCTGGTGCTAAAACAGCCCGGGCGGTGTTTGTTTTGAAGATGATAGAGGCGATACTTGGCCGGATTGCTTCGATAGAGATCCTGCTGCCAGGTCATGACCGTTTTGAACGGCACATGTTTGCGCGGATCATAATTGTCGGGCCTGACAACCGGCGATTCCACCAGGATCAAGTGGGTTTCGGGGTGACGGCTTCGGACAAGTTGACGGAAGTACTTGTTAAACACCGTCGGGTAATCCCAGAAGAATATTTTGTCGAAGCTCTCCAAAGGCTGAAGGTCCAGCGTGGACACGCTGTGACCCAAACTGCGAAGCTGTTGCCCCAGAACCACAGTTGGGTAGCCCAGTTCATCGCCCACCGTAGACACGCTGGAGGTGAACATCCGATTCTTGTTGTAGAACGTGTAAAAATTCCAGAATCCAAGATTCATTTTGCCGAAGAAAAAGTTCTTTTCATGCATTTGGAGGCTCTAAAATAAAGGTCTCCAGAATGTTCTTCGGGGAGGTTCTTGGCCTCCCCAAAAAGTGGAGGCGTTTTTATTTCGTCGCCTCATACCGTTATCCCTCGCCGGGTTGCTCTTCAGCCCCGACCCGTCGGGATTCACGGGAAGCAGTCACTCTGGCAGCCGTCGTTTGATTTGTCAACTCCGATGTGGGCTCCGATGTGGGCGCCCAAATCCTCGCGGGCGCAGGGCAAATTTCTTCGCGTCTCCGGTAGGGCGGCGCTGCTGCGCCGCCCAAGAATTCAGGGCAGAGCGGCAGCTCTGCCCTACCAGGAAGGCGAAGAATTTTGTCCTGCGCCCGCCGCGATATTGCTGTCGCGATTTTTCTTGGAAAAGATGAGGCGGGGAGTAAATTGGCGCGTGATTAAATCCAATCTTGATCTTGATATGAAAAAGAACCTGTTTCGGCGGATCGCCTTGTTTGGCGCGGTGGCGGTCATAGCCTTGATGGCGGCCCTTCTCCCGGCGGGTCCGGGTCCGGCCCCTGCGCCGGCCGCCAAACCGCCAGGAACAACCAACAGCGCGACCGCGACCAACCTCGCCGCCAGCGCCGCGCTTGCCCACACGCTGGCCGCGAAGGATGCCGCCGCGGCCTGGGAGGAACTGCAGGACGCCATCACCACGCGCCCCCCGTTCCCGGACGCATGGGCGTTGCAGGAACCGTCGCCGGCGGAGCAGATGCGGTTTTTGACGCCCTACGCCGTGGCGATCGCGGACAAGTCGAAGGATTTCTACACGCGGTTTCCCAAGAACACCAATGCGATAGATGCCAAACTGAGCGAGATGGGCGCGTTGTCGTTCGTGGTGGAAAGAGCGGGCGCGACCAACCAGCAGGCCCGGCTGGATGCCGTGCTCAAGGCCATTCTGGCCGATCCCAATTTGCCCGAGGACGACCGCTTTGACCTGCGCAATGAGGCCGTGCAAAAGGCCGTGGACAGCAAGGAATCGGAGGGGGACGCGGCGATGCTGGTGGAATTTGAAAAGGGGACGCGGTCGCTGCAAAAGGAGTTCCCCAATCGTCCTGAGGTCATGGACATGCTGATGTCGCTGGCCAAGTTGAGCGACCCGGAGAAGTCGCGCCAGATGGTGAAGGAGATCGCCGCCAGCAAAGCCCCCGACGAGATCAAGACGGCGGCGGCGGGCATCTCCAATCAACTCAACAGGGTGGGCAAGCCTTTGGCGCTGAAATATGCGGCGATAGACGGGCGCGACGTGGACCTGGACAAAATGCGCGGGAAAGTGGTGCTGGTGGATTTTTGGGCGACCGATTCCGAACGCAGTATGGATTTGATGCCCAGCATCCAGGAGGCCTACACCAAGTTCCACACCAAGGGATTTGAAATCGCCGGGATCAGCCTGGACGAGGAGAAGGAGAACCTGACCAATTTTGTGGCCGAGGAAAAGGTGGAATGGCCGCAGTTCTTCGACGGCAAATCGCTGGAGACAAAGTACGCGGCTGAGTTTGGCTTGAAGGAGAGGGACATTCCCGCCCTGTGGCTGGTGGATAAGAAAGGCGTTCTGCGCTATATCAACGCCGAGTTCGATTTTAACAAGAAAATCGAGCGTCTGATGGGCGAATAGCCCCCCGGCGCGGCAACATGGAATGGCTGGCTCATCTGCTCTGGCCGGACGGCAAGTTCCTCGGCATCGAATGGTCGGTGTGGAAGGTGATTGGCTGGCTGGGCAACGCGGTTTTCTCGACGCGGTTTCTGGTGCAATGGTACGCCACCGAGAAGCGCCGGCAGGTGGTGGTGCCCCCGCTGTTTTGGTGGCTCAGCCTGGCCGGCTCCCTCCTCCTCCTGTCCTACGCGCTTTTTTATGAGCACGACTCGGTGTTTATTTTTGCCTACGCGTTCACCTGGATCCCCTACATCCGCAACCTGCTCATCCATCGCCGGCACGAAAAATCGCAACTCCAGTGTCCCGCCTGCGGACAGAAGGCGCCGGGCGCGGCCAACTTCTGCGGCCACTGCGGGGCAAAATTGCGGCAAGCGCCGTAGGCGCGACCTCTTGTAGAATCGAATCGAAGAAGTTCTCAAGAACGTCAAATGCACCCCCGGTTGCGGCAAGGCGCGCAAAAGCAGTTGCTCCCGGCGGCGCGGTGCGGCAACGTTAAGTTTGTGGAGCAATCCATTGACACATTGGGCATCATCGCGGGCAATCGCTCGCTGCCGCTGCTTTTTGCCCGCCAGGCCCGCGCCCAGGGCGCCATTCGGCTTGTCGCCGCCGCCTTCGAGGGCGAAACGGACCCCCAATTGGCCGGGTTGGTGGACGAAATCGTCTGGCTCAAAGTCGGCCAGCTTTCCAAAATGCTCCGCGCCTTCACCGAACGCGGCGTGCATCGTTGCGTGATGCTGGGCCAGATCGCGCCGAAGAATTTGTTCGATCTGCGGCCCGATCTCCGGGCACTGGCCCTTTTGCTCCGCATCAAGAAGAAAAACGCGCGCACCATTTTTGGGGCCATCGCCGACGAATTGAAAAAGGAGGGGATCGAGGTGATTGAGCCGCTTCCCTGGCTGCGTCCCTTGATGCCCGCCGCCGGGTTTGCGCTCGGACCGGCCTTGAGCGGGGCGCAAAAGGAGGATGTGGCTTTTGGTGTGAACATGGCCAAGCAGATTTCCCGCCTGGAAATCGGCCAAACCGTGGTGGTCAAGGATGGCGCGGTTCTGGCGGTCGAGGGGCTGGAGGGAACCGATCTTTGCCTGCGGCGCGGCGGCGCGCTGGCGGGAACAGCGGGCGGGGCGGTGGCGGTGAAAGTCGCGCGGGAAAAGCACGATCTTCGTTTTGACATTCCATGCGTCGGCCTCAGCACGGTGGAAGCGTGCCGGGAGGCGAAGATCGCGGCGCTGGCTTTTGAAGGGGGAATGACCCTGGTGCTGGAACAGGAGGAGGTCGGAACGTTGGCCCGCGAAAACAAAATCAGCGTGGCCGCCGTTTGAGCCGGGGCGCGCAACCCGCAAATCCGCAAGAGAATGTCTTATCCCGACGCCATCCGATTCCTCTACGAGCTTCAGATTTTTGGCATGAAGCTCGGTTTGGAGAACGCTTTCCGGCTGGTCGCGCTGGCGGGAGATCCGCAGAAGCGGCTGCGCTTCATCCACGTCGCCGGGACCAACGGGAAAGGCTCGACCTGCGCGATGCTCGAAGGCATCTATCGCGCGGCCGGGTTGCGGGTGGGATTGTTCACCTCGCCGCATTTGGTTTCCTTTGCCGAGCGGATTCAGGTGGACCGCCGGCTCATCGGGCAGGACGAGGTGGCGCGAGCCGTGGAAGCCATGAGGCCGCTGATGCAGGGCGGGGATTTTCCACACGCCCCGCCGACTTTCTTTGAAGTGGTGACGGTGATGGCGCTGCGGCATTTTGCCGCGCAAAACTGCGACCTGGTGATTTGGGAAACGGGGATGGGCGGACGTCTGGACGCCACCAACATCGTCACGCCGCTGGCGTCGGTCATTACCAACATCCAGTTGGACCACCAGCAATGGCTCGGCGACACGGTGGCGCAAATCGCCCGCGAAAAAGCCGGCATCATCAAACCCAACATCCCGGTCATCACGACCGCCGCCGATCCCGCCGCGCTGGAAGTCATTTCGCAAACCGCCCGCGCCCGCCAGGCGCCGCTGACGGTCGTCACGGACGGCGATTCGGAAATTCGCGATTATCAGATCGGCCTTTTCGGCGGCCACCAACGGACCAACGCCGCCCTGGCGCTGGCGGTGGCGCGGGTGTTGCGGGAGCGCCTCCCGGTCCCGGACGCCGCCATCCGGGCGGGACTGAAAGAAGTGCAATGGGCCGGGCGGTTGCAGCGGGTGGAGCGCGCGGGCGGGCAGGTTATTCTGCTGGACGGGGCGCACAATCCCGCCGGCGCGCAAAGCCTGGCGGCCGCGTTGCCGGGGATGATGCCGATGGGCGGGACGGAGGCGGGGCGGCGTCCGGCCCTGATTTTGGGTACGATGCGGGACAAGGATTACGGAGCGATTTGCGAGATCCTGGCGCCGCTGATGGGGAAGATCCTGCTGGCGCCCATCGGCAGCGCGCGCACGGCGGATCCGGGGTTGCTGGCCGGCTGTTGCCGGGCGGCCAATCCGCGGGCGGCGGTGGTTGCCTGCGAAAGTCTGGCCGCGGCCTTTGCCGCGGCGGCCGGCGAAAAGTTTATAGTTGTCACCGGCTCCATTCATTTCATTGGCGAGGCGATGGAACAGTTGGGCCTGGTCCCGCCCTCCGCCGAGCGCGCCCTGAACGATTACCATCCCAAACCCGCCCCATAGCGGCGGCGCACTACGAAGCGGGTTCGATGGCCAGAGGCTGGTAGAGTTTGGGGAAATAGCTCTCCAGCGTCCTGGCCGAGAAGACCAATGACAGGGGGCCTCTCTCCGTTCTGGAGTCAAGCAATCCTCCCTTCATTGCCAGGGCGATGATTCCACGAGCGGCGGTGCCGCGCAAGCCGACGATCTCACCCACACGCCCGCGTTCAATTTCACCTTCAATAAGAGCCGCCTTAAGCAAGCGGGCGAGTCTGTCACGGGCCTTTGTGTCCAATTCCAAGGCCTCGAACTGGAGGTATCGCTCGATGCGGGTGCTTAAGTTATGGAGTTCGAGCAGGCCGCCCATGAAGCCGATCTGATCGAGAATCGTTCGCAGGAAGAAGAGGCAGAATTCGCCCAAAGCACGGTCGGAGAGATTGCCGCGTCCGTCAACGTCGTTCCTTCGCCCGCTGTCGGCATCGCTCAACTGCCGGTAATAAGTCTCGCGGTCGCGAGCCAGGCCCCGGGATAGGGTCCACAATCCCAAGGCATCGGCTTTGCACCGGATAAGCCAGGCATGGGAGTGGAGCCGGGTCACGCGGCCATTGCCGTCGCCAAACGGATGAATCCAGGCCAGACGATGATGGGCTGCCGCCAGCGCGACGAGTTGATTGGTCTGTAGAATCCGGTCGCTTTGGTAAAAGCTGCCGAAGCGTGCCAGTATCTGCGGCAATGCTGCGAAATGCGGTGGCTGGTGCCGCCCGACATCCACTTCAAACGTCCGCAGAGCGCCCGGTTCGATGCGATACGTGTTGCCCTTGCGATCCTTGCCAAGATGCAGGTCCTCCGGCAGCCGTGAATAGAATTCACGATGAAGCCAGCAAAGGAACTCCACCGAGTGAATGGACAACTCCGGCTCCTTTTGCAGACGCTCGCCCATCCGTGTTTCCACCTCAATATGCGCGCGGCTCAAATGCTGATTGGCGCGCTCCTTCGGATTGGATGAATAGTCCTGCCGCAGGGCGCGTTCAATGTCCCTTGGCAGGGTGTTGTGCCCTTCAATGAGGTTTGAATAGTAGCTGTTCATCTCGCGCACCAAGCCGGCAACGCGCTGTCGGACGATGGGAGAAGGCAATTGCGCGGAAAGCTGGCCGGCCTTTCGGAGCACTTCGCATGTCATTTCCCCCAGCATGGGGCGCGATGATTCCGGAAGCAGCGGCTCCATTGCGGCGGGTTCGGTGTAAAGATCGGCTTGCAAGCTCATTTGCGGCGATGTTTCCGTTGATGTTTTTCTTTATTTAAATGATTGCATTGCAATAATTTACAACAAACAAAACATCAATAAAGGCAAAAAAAACGTCGCTCTTTGAAGGTGGGAGCACGACAGAATTCCACACCTTCCTGGTAGGGGAGAGCTGCTGCTCTGCCCTGAATTTTTGGGCGGTGGAGCAGCGCCGCCCTTCCGCACGCTGCTGACGCCACAGGGATCGGGCCAGCCTGCTCAAAGCGCCCGAAGACAACCGAACCCGGAGTTGCCTGCAGGTTGACGCAGATTAACGCAGGTGGGGCAAACCGGTTTGAACAGGAGAAAACAGAGAGAACAGAGATAAGAAATTCTTCATCTTCCTCTCCGTTGCCTCCGTTCTCTCCTGTTCAAAACAGGCCCAATATGGGAAAAGGAAGGTCGACTTGCATAACGCGCGGCGTTATAGTGGCGGCAAATGATACGCGGCTTCGCCTGCGAGGAAACCGAGCGGCTGTTCAACCGCAGAATCATGAGGAAGAACAAGCTGGCCCCGATCCATCCGGGCGAAATTCTCCGTGAGGAGTTTATGAAGCCGCGCGGCCTTTCGCAAAACGCGCTGGCGCGGGCGTTGAACGTGCCGCCGCGCCGGATCAATGAAATCGTTTTGGAAAAGCGCGGCATCACGGCCGACACGGCGTTGCGCCTGGCCCGCTTCTTTGGCACGAGCGCGGAAATGTGGACGGGCTTGCAGGCCGACTACGACTTGCGCCGGGTGCGCTATGAGAAGGCGCGCATCATCGAGCGCGAAGTCGAACCGCTGGCCGCGCTGCAACCGGCAATAGCGTGAAAATGGCACGGACGGGACATGACATACTTTCGCGTCAGGTCCCTGTCGGATGGATCGTTTTTGCTGGAACTGCGGGTGCTCGTCCCGCCCAAGGGCATCCCCGCCCGCGTCATGAAAATGCTGGATCAGTCGGCGGAGAACTTGAAGAAGGGCGTGGCCCCGCCCCCGATTGACTTGACGCCATTCCGCAAGCGAGTCCCAACTGCAAACCCAAAGACTCCGCCTCAGTTCAAAACGCCCTCCTAACGGCGCCGGTGGCGAGCTACCCGGATGCGTTAATGAATCCTTCGAATATCATGGTTTCGGAAGTTCTGCCAAGCGCAAGGCGACTGGGTCGCGTTTAATAGTCCCCACACCGGGCTTCCGAGAACCCAGGAATGAGCTTCTGTCGGTTTTGGCAGAGGTGCTCTCGACTTGATGAAAGAATACTTGGCAGATTGTGATTCCGGGTACCAAGGCGATAGGCACATCCCCAACATTGCTTAGTTCAAGCGTGAGGCAACCGGTGAAACCTGGATGAACGCCGGCTGCGGTCGCAATAATCAGCCCTCTTCTGCCCCACGACGAACGCCCGACGACATAACCAGCCAGCTTGTTTGGCAGGCGAAGCCATTCGAGCGTCACGGCAAGAACGAAGTCTTTTGGATGAAGGTAGAACTTTTTGTGAAACGGGACATAGTGCGTCTTGGCGAGCCTCGCCGCGTCAGCGCTTGCAGGATCAAGCTCATTGAGGACGTCCAAATGGGTGAATCTTGTGCGGGGCAGGGTCACAAACCATGTCCCAAGTCGTAAGTCAATGGAGGCTGCGCCACTCTCGCGCAAATGCGGCAAATCCGGCGTCGGGCGAATAAAGAACCTTTCTCGTGGGTCATCCGGTGGTTTCTCTATCCAGTTGGCAAGTTCGTATGCTTTGAGAATCATGGAGGGGGTGAATACTTAGTCTCGAATTCGAGGACTTCAAGTGACTTTAGAATCAGTTCACGTAACACTTGTTGTGATGAATGTTCTGGAACTTGCGGGACATTACTCAGGGCAGCTTTCCATCCAGCATTTAAGATGTGCGCAACGTGGCCCGCTCCTTCGGCCGGAGCGACAAGATTGAAATCGTCATAAATTCGTTGAACGCTCGCCGTGTGCTCCACCCGAGCTTGCTCATTGCTCCAATCTGGCAAGTCTGGCCGTTGCAGGAGCGTATTTGCATGCGTGATCAACTCCGGCGCGAGTTCATCGGCTGCAGAATCAGCCAACTCCACAAGGAATTTCTCATTCCGATCCTCGTCTGAAGGCTCGTCGCGATCTTTGAACCACGACTCGTAATCCGCTGGCGGCGTGATTCCGAATTGCTGTGCGGCCTGAAGTTGAAACCGCACACGGCGCATCATATTCGGGTAGTGCAAGGCTCGCATGCCTTCAACAACAGGGAAGAGAAGATGAGCGAAAGCGTAAAGGAAGGACTCACCGAATAATCGAAGGCCAACGAAATCGCAGAAGTATTCTTCGCTCTGACGCCGCGCCCACTCAAAGGCCGGAGCCCATGCAGCGGTCGCAAACAACTCCGTTTCGAGATCATCTTGGCTAACGATGTCAGGATGAAGGGTGTGGAATACTTCCCACCGTGCGCGAACTTTGTTCAAGATTGATTCCTTCAATCGGGTGAGGAAAGCGGGGTGCCAAAGGGATGTTTCCACGACCGAAGCCCATAGCGCATGACCGATTTCATGACCAGCGAGTGGAAACACCAAGGGGTTGCCGGACTCATGCGCTGGAATTCCGATAAAAACAAAGTCCGGCAAAAGCGGGTCTTGTGTATAAACAAACGGTGAATAATCCCATTCGGATGAAAGAAGCAACTGAGCTTCTGGCCCCAAGACCCTCCACGCCAGTCGCTGCAAAGGAGTGTAAATTTCAAACGCATTGCGAACATTGGTGGCTCGGAGGATGAAGCCGAGAAAGGGCAAATAATCCCACAGGTCTGTCAATTGTTGTTGGCAGACTTGATTGACCGTGTTCGGGTCGCTACCTTCCCCAAGCATGTCGAGCATCTTTGTATGGGCAACAAAAACTTCCTTGATTTTCTGCAAGGCAGCTTCCGCTGCGGGGTAAGGGAATTCAGAATGCTCAAGCCTCGCCAATTCCTCATGAAAGGCAATTAGCCGGTTTCTGGCGAAAACCAAAGGCATCATAGCTGCTCGCTACCGCCGGAAGCGGTTACTCGGTTTCTCATCTCTGAAGTCTCGATGCTGTGCCCCAGCACCTTTCGCGAGGGCCAGGCAGAAATCACGCAAAACTGTCGCACGACCTGAATTGGCATTGTCCGCAGACTGGTCGAGCCAGTCTGAAATCTCGCGCATCATTTGCTGCAATTCCGCAACCTTGGTCACGCGCTTATCCGGAATCGATTCCAGCGCACGACCTACCAAGACCATTGTGTTGGGATCAAGCAACGATGAGGATTGGCGAGAGGCCACGCCTTCGATTTCTTGGTCGAACGAGTTCTTCAATAGCTGGCTCAATTCACGAACTGCTTCCATGCTGGCGATACTGCCTCGCCGTTGTGCATCGAGCTCCACGGCCGCCCGCGTTGCAAGCAGGGGCAGCGAAGGTTCAAGCGCCCTCAGCCACGGGCGCAGCGGCGTGTCGGTTTGCAATTTCATAATCTTAGTAATACTTCAATTAAGTATCGTCCGTTTCAGCCGCCTATCAAGGCCAAACCATATTTCATCGCACTTCTACGGCAGGTGGGTGGAGCCCATTAGGTAACGGTCGCATTCGCGGGCGGCGCCGCGGCCTTCGTTGAAGGCCCAGACGACCAGGCTCTGGCCGCGACGGGCGTCGCCGGCGGCAAAGATTCCCTTGATGTTGGTCGCGTATTTTTCGTGCTCGGCCTTGACGTTGGACCGGGCGTCGCGCTCGACGGCCAGTTGTTCGAGCAAGGATTGTTCCGGGCCTAAAAAGCCCATCGCCAAGAGGACCAGTTGGGCGGGTCGCGCCTGTTCGGTTCCGGGAACTTCCCGGGGCACAAACTGGCCTTTCTCGTTTTTCCGCCAGTCAATTTGAACGGTGTGGACGGCCTTGACCCGCCCGTCCGCGCCGCCCTCGAATTTTTTGGCGGTGGTCAAATAAACGCGGGGGTCGGCGCCGAATTTGGCCGCCGCTTCCTCCTGGCCGTAGTCCAGCTTGTACACCTTGGGCCATTCGGGCCACGGATTGTCGCGCGCGCGCTCCAGGGGCGGACGGGGCAGGATTTCCAGTTGCACCAGGCTCCGGCAGCCCTGCCGCATGGCGGTGCCAACGCAATCGGTGCCGGTGTCGCCGCCGCCGATGACGATGACGTCCTTGCCGGCGGCGGAAATGGGGGGTTGTTTGCGCAGATCGTCCAGAAGGGTTTGCGTGTTGGTCCGGAGAAAGGGCATCGCGAAATGGACGCCGTGGAGCGGGCGGCCTTCGATGGGCAGATCACGGGGCTTGGTGGCGCCGGTGCAGAGGATGACGGCGTCGAATTCGCGGCGGAGCTTTGCGACGGGGTAGTGGACGCCCACCTCGGCGCCGGTGAGGAAGGAGACGCCCTCCTCTTCCATTTGTTTGACACGTTGGAGGACCAACTGTTTGTCCAGTTTCATGTTCGGAATGCCGTACATGAGGAGGCCGCCGGGGCGGTCCGCGCGCTCGAAAACAGTCACCAGATGCCCGGCGCGATTGCTCTGGGCGGCGGCGCAGAGGCCGGCGGGGCCGGAACCAACCACCGCGACCTTTTTGCCGGTGCGCACGGCGGGCGCCTCCGCCCTGATCCAGCCCTCGGCCCAGCCTTTGTCGGCGATGGCACATTCGATGTTCTTGATGGTGACGGGCGGGGAGGTGATGCCCAGGACGCAGGAGCCTTCGCAGGGAGCGGGGCAGACGCGGCCGGTGAAGTCGGGGAAATTATTGGTTTTGTGGAGGCGTTCGAGGGCCTCGCGCCATAGTCCGCGATAGACCAGGTCGTTCCATTCGGGGATCAGGTTGTGGATGGGGCAGCCGGAAGCCATGCCGCTGAGGAGCGCGCCGGTGTGACAGAACGGAGTGCCGCAGTCCATGCAGCGGGCGCCCTGGTCGCGGAGCTTGGCTTCGTCGAAATGCTGGTGGAACTCGTTCCAGTCGAGGATTCGCTGGACGGCGGAGCGGTCGAGCGGCAATTCGCGGGCGTATTGTAAAAATCCTGTCGGGTTACCCATGGTTTTTTGGCATCGTCATACGATGGAGTTGTCGGGCTGTTTGCTGTTTATCCGCCGCCGATGCGCGCGAGGTCCCTGGCGTTGGCGTCGAAGGCGGCCATGACCGCTTCGTCGCCGCTCAAGCCGGCCTGCTCGGCGGTCGCGATGGCCTGAAGCATCCGCTTGTAATCCTTGGGCATGACCTTGACGAGCTGGGGCGTCATCTCCGCCCAGCGCGCCAGGACATCCAGGGCGCGCCGGCTGCGCGTGTGCTCGGCGTGACGCTGGATCATCAGGCGGACTTGTTCAATTTCCGCCGGATTTTCCAGGCGCTCCAGGACCACGGCCTGCTGGTTGCAGCGGACGGAAAAATCCCCGGGTTCATCGAGCACGTAAGCGACGCCGCCGGACATGCCGGCGGCGAAGTTGCGCCCCGTGGCGCCGAGCACGACGACGCGCCCGCTGGTCATGTATTCGCAACCGTGGTCGCCGACCGCTTCGACGACGGCGTCGAGGCCGCTGTTGCGGACGCAGAACCGCTCGCCCGCCATGCCGCGGATGTAGGCCTCGCCCTGCGTCGCCCCGTACAGCGCGACGTTGCCGATGAGGATGTTTTCCTCGGGCACAAAGGTGGAGCCTTCCGGCGGGTACACAATAATTTTGCCGCCGGAAAGGCCCTTGCCCAGGTAATCGTTGGCGTCGCCTTCCAGGACAAACGTCATGCCTTTGGGCAGGAACGCGCCGAAGCTCTGTCCGGCCGAGCCGAGGAAATGAATGCGGATGGTGTCTTCGGGCAACCCGGCCGCGCCGTAGCGGCGGGTCAGTTCGCTGCCGACGATGGTGCCGACCACGCGGTTGACGTTCTTGATGGGCAGCGTTACATCCACCTTTTCCCCGCGTTCGAGCGCCGGCTGGCAAATCTTGAGGAGCGTGGTGTTGTCGAGCGCCTTGTCCAGACCGTGGTCCTGGGGAATCTGGCAATAGCGGCCGATCTGGCCGGGCACTTTGGGCTGGTAAAGAATATTGGTGAAATCCAGGCCGCGCGCCTTCCAATGCTCGATGGCTTCCCTGGGTTCGAGCATGTCGGCGCGGCCGACCATCTCGGTCAATTTGCGGAAGCCAAGCTGGGCCATGATTTCGCGAAGCTCCATGGCCACGAAGCGCATGAAATTGACCACATGGGCGGGATCGCCGGTGAATTTTTTTCGCAGTTCCGGATCCTGGGTGGCGACGCCGACCGGGCAGGTGTTGAGATGGCAGACGCGCATCATGATGCAGCCCAGCGCAACCAAAGGCCCGGTGGCGAAGCCAAATTCCTCCGCCCCCAGCAGGGCCGCCACCGCCACGTCGCGGCCGGTCTTGAGCTGGCCGTCGGTTTCGACGGCGATGCGGCTGCGCAAATTATTAAGGACGAGCGTCTGATGCGTTTCGGCCAGCCCCAGTTCCCAGGGGATGCCGGCGTGCTTGATGCTCGTCAGCGGCGAAGCGCCCGTGCCGCCGTCGTAGCCGCTGATGAGCACCACGTCGGCATGGGCTTTGGCCACGCCGGCGGCCACCGTGCCGACGCCGACTTCGGCCACCAATTTCACGCTGATGCGCGCCCGCTGGTTGGCGTTTTTCAAATCGTGGATCAACTCCGCCAGGTCCTCGATGGAATAGATATCGTGGTGCGGCGGCGGGGAAATCAGGCCGACGCCCGGCGTGGCGAAGCGGACTTTGGCAATCCAGGGAAACACTTTGCCGCCGGGCAATTGGCCGCCCTCGCCCGGTTTTGCGCCCTGGGCCATTTTGATTTGCAATTCTTCCGCCATGACCAGATAAAGGCTCGTGACCCCGAAGCGGGCGGACGCGACTTGTTTGATGGCGCTGTTCTTGGAATCGCCGTTGGCCTCCGGCACATAGCGCGCCGGGTCTTCGCCGCCTTCGCCCGTGTTGCTTTTGCCCTGGATGCGGTTCATGGCGATGGCCAGGGTTTCGTGGGTTTCCTGGCTGATGGAGCCGTAGGACATCGCGCCGCTCTTGAAGCGGCGGAGAATCGCCTCGACCGGCTCGACTTCCTCCAGCGGGATCGGCTGGGAAGCCGGCTTCAACTCGAGCAGGCCGCGGAGCGTGCAGGTTTTCTTCGCCTGGTCATTGACCTGGGCGGAATAAACCTTGAAGGCTTTGTGGTCCCCGTTGCGGCAGGCCTCTTGCAGCGAATGAATGGTTTGCGGATTGAACAGGTGAAGCTCCCCGTCCGCGCGCCATTGATATTGTCCGCCGGGGTCCAGGACATGCCCGTTGCCCTGGCGGTCGGGAAAGGCGAGTTGATGGCGCGCCAGCACTTCGCGCGCGATGACGTCCAATCCAATCCCCCCCACCCGCGAGGCCGTGCCGGTGAAAAACTTCTCAATGATGGAGGGATGCAACCCGATGGCTTCAAAAATTTGCGCGCCGCGATAGCTTTGGATGGTGGAGATGCCCATCTTGGAAGTGACCTTGACGACGCCTTTGACGGCGGCTTTGACGAAGTTCTTGCAGGCGTCCTTGTGTTTGATGTTGGTCAGGAGACCCTGGCGGATCATGTCGTCCAGCGTTTCGAAGGCGACGTAGGGATTGATCGCGCCGGCCCCATAGCCGATGAGGAGCGAGAAGTGATGGACCTCGCGCGGTTCGCCCGATTCCAAGACCAGCCCGACCCGCGTGCGTGTGCCTTCGCGAATGAGATGATGATGAACGCCCGCCACCGCCAGCAGGGCCGGAATGGGCGCCAGCTCGGGGTCCACTCCGCGATCCGACAAGATCAGGAGGTTGGCGCCGGACTCGACCGCGCCGCTGGCGCAGGCGCACAAATCGTCCATGGCCTTGGCCAGCGCGGCCTCGCCGCCGCGGGCCTTGAAAAGGATGGGCAGCGTGTGGGACTTAAAGCCGGCCTGGTTGATGTATTTGAGCTTGGCAAATTCCTCGTTCGTCAGAATGGGCGTTTTCAGTTCGATCAAATTGCAGCTCATCGGCTTGGGCCTGAGCAAATTGCGCTCCGAGCCGATGGTCGTTTCGGTCGAGGTGACCAGTTCTTCGCGGATGCAATCAATCGGCGGATTGGTCACCTGGGCGAAGAGCTGCTTGAAATAATTGTAGAGCAGTTGCGGCTGGCTGGAGAGAACGGCCAGCGGCGTGTCGTTGCCCATGGAACCGACGGCCTCGACGCCGTCCCGCGCCATCGGGGCCAAGAGGATGCGCAGGTCTTCAAAGGAATAACCGAAGACCTGCTGGCGTTGCAGGACCGTGTGATGAGACGGTTCCGGCTCATGCGCGGCTTCGGGCACCGCGGCCAATTCCAACATGTGCCGGTTGAGCCATTGGCGGTAAGGCTGCCCGGCGGCGATGGTGTGTTTGATCTCCTCGTCCGCCACAATCCGCCCCTCCTCCGTGTCCACCAGAAACATCCGGCCCGGCTGGAGCCGCCCCTTGAGCAGCACCCGATCGGGCGGCACCTCCAGCACGCCGACTTCCGACGCCATGATGACCAGGTCGTCCCTGGTGACATAATAACGCGAGGGCCGCAGCCCGTTGCGGTCCAGCACCGCCCCGATCTTTTTGCCGTCGGTGAAGGCGATGGAGGCGGGGCCGTCCCACGGTTCCATCAGGCAGCTATGGTATTCGTAGAAGGCCTTTTTTTCGTCGCTCATCGTGGCGTGGTTGGTCCACGGTTCGGGAATCATCATCATCACGGCGTGGGGCAGCGGGCGGCCGGCCAGGACCAGCAGTTCCAGGCAGTTGTCAAACATGGCCGAATCGCTGCCGTCGGGGTTGATCACCGGCAGGACTTTCTGGAGGTCGCTGCCGAACAAGTCGCTTTGGAACATCGCCTGGCGGGCGTGCATCCAGTTGATGTTGCCGCGCAGGGTGTTGATCTCGCCGTTGTGCGCGATGTAGCGGTAAGGGTGCGCCCGGTCCCAGCTCGGGAAGGTGTTGGTGCTGAAACGCGAGTGGACCAGCGCCAGCGCGCTCTCCATCGCCGGGTGGGTCAGGTCGGGATAAAACCCGTCCATCTGCTCGGTCAGGAGCATCCCTTTGTAGATCAGCGTGCGGGCGGAAAGGCTGGAAATGTAAAACAAATGGCCGCCGCGCACCGTGCCGTAACGGATCGCGCGCTCGGCGCGCTTGCGGATGACGTAGAGCTTGCGCTCGAACGCCAGGTCATCGGCCAGCCTGGGGTTGCGGAGGATGAAGGCCTGTTGCACGAACGGCTCCCCGGCCTTGGCCGTTTCCCCCAGCATTGCGTTGTGGGTCGGCACGACCCGCCAGCCCAAAAACTTCTGCCCTTCCTCCACCACGATGTTCTCAAACATTTTTTCGCAGGTCCGCCGCTCGTTGGCCTCGCGCGGCAGAAAGACCATCGCCACCCCGTAATCGCCCGGGGGCGGCAGATGGAGTTTTTCCTCGCGGCAGACCTCCTTGAAAAAGGCGTGCGGGATCTGCATCAGAATGCCCGCGCCGTCGCCGGTGTTGGCTTCGCAGCCGCAGGCGCCGCGGTGGTTCAAATGGATGAGCACCGTCAGGGCGTCGCGGATGATCTTGTGGGATTTGTTTCCCTTGATGTTGACGACAAACCCGACGCCGCAGGATTCATGCTCATATTGCGGGTCGTAAAGACCTTGTTTCGGAGGCAATCCGGCGGGCGCTCCCGGCATATTGGGTTCCAGACTCATCGGCACACGGTCACTTTTATCACAAATAGTTCTGTTATTCTTTACTCGATTTCGCCAAAGGTGCAACCCCGGAGTTGAACCCCGGAGTTGAATCTTCAGCCCTCAGCCGCAACAGAGGGAATGGAACCATCCCGATTCCGAATCGGGAGATTTCACGGATAGCAAAGATTTTTCAACGCAAAGTCGCCAAGAAGGAAGAAATTCTTTGCGTCTTTGCGTCTTTGCGCCTTTGCTCAGGAGGCCGGTTCGTAGTTCAGGTACGGGCCGAGCCATTTTTCGACGGCGCGCAGGTCCATGCCTTTGCGGCGATGGTAGTCAAGCATCTGGTCGCGGCCCAGTTTGCCCACCCCGAAATACTTGGACTGGGGATGGGCAAAGTAAAGGCCGCTGACGCTGCTGGCCGGCCACATCGCGCCGCTTTCGGTCAGCTTGATGCCGGTGTTCTTTTCCACATCCAGCAATTTCCAGAGGGTCCACTTTTCGGAGTGGTCGGGGCAGGCGGGATAGCCGGCGGCGGGGCGGATGCCGCGATACTGTTCGGCGATCAATTGTTCGACGGTGAGGTTTTCATTTTTCCCATAACCCCATTCGGCGCGGACGCGCCGGTGCAGGAATTCGGCGAAGGCCTCCGCCAGGCGGTCGGCCAGAGCCTCGGCCAGGATGGCGTTGTAATCGTCGTGGCAGGCCTTGAATCTCTTTACCAATTCGTCGGCGCCGAGGCCGGCGGTGAGTGCGAAAGCGCCGAGGAAATCCGGCGCGGCGTCCCTGGGGGCGATGAAATCGGCCAGGCAGAGATTGGGCTGGCCGTCTGGCTTCTCGATTTGCTGGCGCAGGAAATGAAACGTGGCAACGGTTCCGGCCCGCGAAGCGCCGGCGTGCAATTCCACGTCGTCGCCCTCGGAATTGGCGGGGAAGAATCCATAGACGCCGCATGCTGTCAACCATTTTTCTTGAACGATCCGGTCCAGCAGCCGCCGCCCGTCGTCAAACAGCGTGCGGGCCTCCGCGCCGTACTTGGGGTGGTCCAAAATGGCCGGGTAACGTCCGCGCAGTTCCCAGGTGTGGAAGAAGGGCGACCAATCAATGCAGGGGACAAGTTCCTCCAGCGGAACGGACGGGAGGACGCGCGCGCCGGTGAATTCCGGCTGCGCGATGTCCTCCGGCTTCCATTGGATTTTTGCGCCGCGCCGGCGGGCCTCTTCCAGGGGGAGAAGCGGGACGGTCTGGGCGGCGTGCTGGCGGCGGATTTTCTCCTGGTCCTCGCGGTTGCGGCGCGCGAAATCGGGTTTGAGGGAGCGGTTGAGGAGTTGGCCGACGACGCCGGGCGCGCGCGAGGCGTCGAGGACGTGGACGACGGGCTGCTCGTAATGAGGGGCGATTTTGACGGAGGTGTGGGCCTTGCTGGTGGTCGCGCCGCCGATCAACAGGGGCACGGCATAGCCTTCCCGCTGCATCTCGCGGGCGACATGGGCCATCTCGTCGAGCGAAGGGGTGATCAAGCCGCTCAGGCCGATCAGGTCCACGTTCTGCTCGCGGGCGGTCTGGAGGATTTTTTCGCAAGGGACCATGACGCCGAGGTCGAGGATTTCGTAATTGTTGCAGCCGAGGACGACGCCGACGATGGTTTTGCCGATGTCATGGACGTCGCCTTTGACGGTGGCGAGGAGGATTTTTCCCCGCGCCTGCGCGGAAGCCCCGCCGGCCTGCTTCTCCGCCTCCATGAACGGGAGGAGCCAGGCCACGGCTTTCTTCATCACGCGGGCGCTTTTGACGACTTGGGGCAAGAACATCTTGCCGGAGCCGAAAAGTTCGCCGACGATGGCCATGCCGGCCATGAGGGGGCCTTCGATGACGGCGAGCGGGCGGCCCAGTTTGAGCCGCGCCTCCTCGGTGTCCGTTTCGATGAAATCCACGATGCCCTTGACCAGTGCGTGGGCGAGGCGCTCCTCGACTGTTCCCTGCCGCCAGGGGTCCTCCGCCATTTCGCCGGATTCCTTTTTCTTGACGGATTCGGCGAATTTGAGGAGGCGCTCGGTGGCGTCGGGGCGGCGGTTGAGGAGGACATCCTCGACCCGTTCGAGGAGGGCGGGAGGAATTTCCCCGTAGATGCCGAGCATGCCGGCGTTGACGATGCCCATGTCCAGGCCGGCCTTGACGGCGTGATACAAGAAGGCGGTGTGCATGGCTTCGCGGACGGCGTCGTTGCCGCGGAAGGAAAAGGAAACGTTGCTGATGCCGCCGCTGACTTTGGCGCCGGGCAGGTTTTGTTTAATCCAGCGTGTGGCTTCGATGAAATCCACCGCGTAGTTGTTATGCTCGTCCATGCCGGTGGCGACGGTGAGGACATTGGGGTCAAAAATAATGTCCTGGGGCGGAAAGCCGGCCTGTTCGGTCAGGATTTTGCAGGCGCGGGCGCAAATTTCCTTGCGGCGTTCGAGGGTGTCGGCCTGGCCGCGCTCATCGAAGGCCATGACCACGACGGCCGCGCCGTAGCGGCGGACGAGGCGGGCCTGCTGAAGGAACTTGGCTTCGCCTTCCTTGAGGCTGATGGAATTGACGACGGCCTTGCCCTGGACGCACTTCAAGCCGGCTTCGAGGACGGCCCATTTCGAGCTGTCAATCATAATCGGGACGCGGCAAATATCCGGCTCGGCGCCGACGAGATTTAGGAAATGGGTCATGGCTTTGACGCCGTCGAGCATTCCCTCGTCGAGGTTGACGTCAATGATTTGCGCCCCGTTTTCCACCTGTTGCCGCGCGACGGCGAGAGCGTCCTCGAATTTGCCGGCCAGGATGAGTTTGGAAAAGCGGGGCGAGCCGGTGACGTTGGTGCGCTCGCCGATGTTGACGAAATTGGACTCCGGGCGGATGGTCAGGGCCTCGGTTCCGCTCAAGCGCAGGTACGGTTTGATCCCGGGCGGCACGCGGGGCTTGAATTTTTTGACGGCGCCGGCGATGGCCTGGATATGGGGCGGGGTGGTGCCGCAGCAGCCGCCGACGATGTTGAGCCAGCCGGCTTGGGCCCACGCGGCCAGTTGAGGGGCGAGGGATTCGGGGGTTTCGGGATAGCCGGTCGGCGAGAGGGGATCGGGCAGGCCGGCGTTGGGATAGGCGCTGACGTAACTGGGCGCCAGGGCGGAAAGCTCCTCGATAAAAGGCCGCAGTTCCCCCGGTCCCAGCGCGCAATTGAGGCCGATGCTCAAGAGGGGAAAATGGGAAACGGACACCAGATAGGCCTCGAGCGTCTGGCCGGAAAGGGTCCGGTTGTTGTTCTTCTGAGTGAGGGCGAAGGAAAGCATGACGGGAACGGCGGGCATCGTGTCAAAGAGGTTGGCAATGGCGAAGAGCGCCGCCTTGGAATTGAGCGAGTCGAAGACCGTCTCCACCAGCAGCACGTCCACCCCGCCGTCCAGCAACGCGCGGGCCTGCTCCTGGTAGGCGTTGACCAGTTGATCGTAAGAGACCGCGCGGGCGGCGGGATCGTTGACATCGGACACGATGGAGGCGCTCTTGGTGGTGGGGCCAATCGCGCCGGCGACGAAACAGGTCCGGCCCGGCTGCGCAGCCATGACGGCGGCGGCGGCGGAGCGGGCGTTTTTTGCGCCGGCGAGATTCAATTCGGGGACCAGGGATTCCATGCCGTAATCGGCCATGGAAATGGAGTTGGAGCTGAAAGTGTTGGTCTCGATGATGTCCGCGCCGGCTTCGAGGTATTGGCGGTGAATCTCCGTAATGATGCGGGGTTGCGTTAGATTGAGCAGGTCGTTGTTGCCCTTGACCTCGCGGGGCCAGAGCTTGAAATGCGCGCCCCGAAAGCCGGCTTCGTCCAGGCCGCGGGACTGGATCATGGTCCCCATCGCGCCATCAAGGATGACGATGCGCTCCCGCAGAAGCCGGAGGAGCGTGGCGGCGCGATTGGAGGAAGGAGTGAGGTTGGCGTTCAACATGGGACAAAAATTAGGCATTGAGAATTAGGAATTAGGATTAAGATTAAGATTAGGAATTAGGAAATCTCTTCGCGCGGTTGTCGTTCAACATGGGGGAAGCATAAGCCAGATGGGGATTTACGCAAATAATAAATCAACGTATCCTGATATGAAGATAGGTAATTTTGTAATATGGCGGGCGCACAAGGGAAAGCGGCGCTGGCGCGCGCGCGCTCCAAGGCGGCCTGCCGGCCGCGCGCCTTACAGGCGAAGCGACTTGGATGGCCACGTCCGGCCAGGAGGCGGCAATTTTTGCCCATTTCTGCACTTGTTTGGTGTCGAGTCATGAAGAAATAAGACGATTAGCCTGATTAGCCTTGATTAGTCTTGATACCGGGCTTGGATAAGGCGAAAGGGCGGGGTAGGTGAATGGTGCGTTGGGAATGGGGCTTAGAGAAAGTCCTGGGTTGGTGTGGGACATTTTGACCCATTTCCAAAGGCTAAAGGGATGGTCCTCGGATTGCGAATTGAGACAAAATGACGCATATAGATGGTCTCCTCTGCTTTCGGGTCTTGTAAATTACTCAGGTAGGGACAGCGCGCCGCGCTGTCCGCGCCGCGTCCAGCAGCGCAACGGATCGCCCCTCGGACGCCTCGGCGAGGCGTCCCTACTTGATGCGATTGGGTGGGGGAAACACCTAACCCCTCAAAGAAGCTCTTTTTTTCGATTTAGGTTGACGGCGGAAGGGCCATGATTTAAGATTGGTGGAAATTGGCCGACATGAGCACGCACAACAATCAACCCTGCACACACCGTTTTCCTGGCGGGGAAAGACGTCTGCAAATTGGGGCGGGGAATTGCCAAATCGCGGCGTGCCATCTCGGGCGCCAGCCGCCAAATTCCATTTAATATGCCTCCCATCCAATCCAACAAGGCATTTAGAGCCGTTGCAAAGTTTACGGTCCGCAACCGGAACGGACGTTGGAAAGCTAACCTGATCTGCTGCAAGAAACCGGGTTCGAGAAGTCAAACCAAACCACTACCCCATTGAGATATGAAAATACAAAACAGATGGCCCCTCCTCTTAACTTCGTTGTTATTGGCCGCGCCGGCAGCCGTGCAGGCCCAAAACAATTTCAAGTACTTGACAAACACTGGAAAGGGCACTGCCGTCGTCGTGAAATACACCAATAATGTCGGGGCCGGCAACGTGACCGTTTCCAACTTCGTTTCCTGCATCTCAAACAATGCGTTCAATGGCGCCACCTACGTGACCGGCATCACGATTCCCAGCAGCGTCACCAACATCTGCCAAGCTGCGTTCAATCTCTGCACCAACCTGACCAACGCCTCGATTGCCGGCAGCGCCACCATCGGACTTCAGGCGTTCCAAGGCTGCGCCGCGCTGACCTCAGTGACGCTCACCGCCGCTACCAGCATCGGGGGGTATGCGTTCAATGCTTGCACCAGTCTGCCCAGCATCACGATTCCCAGCACCGTCACCAACATCGGGGCCTCGAATCAAAACGCGTTCGATCAATGCAGCGCCCTGGCAGCGATCACTGTGGCTACGGCAAATCCGTATTATACCAGCTCGAATGGAGTGGTATTTAACAAGAACCTGACCACCCTGGTTGAATTTCCATGCGGTCTGGGCGGCAGTTACAAGATCCCGGGCACCGTCACCACCATCGGGAGCGAGGCCTTCGGCAATAATTATCTCCTGACCAACATCACAATTCCCAGCAGCGTCACCAACATCCAGGATATTGCCTTCGAGTACTGCGCCCTCCTGACCAGGGCCACCTTCACGGGGAACGCCCCCGCCAACGATGGGACCGTATTCAGTGGTGACTACCTGACGGTCTATTATGCGACCGGCACCACCGGTTGGAGCAACCCTTGGAACGGTGAGTTGGCGCTGCCGTGGAACATGACGATGAAACTCAACAGCCTCAAGTTTCCCACGCAAACCAATTACGTTGGGTTCACCATTACCGGTCCAACCAATTTTGGCGCCGTGGTGCAAGTCTGCACCAATCTGGGAATCGGGACTTGGACTCCGCTTTCGACCCTCCTGCTTACCAACCCTCCGGGCGGCGCCAGCGGCAGCAACTATTTCAGCGAACTTGGAAAGACGAACATGTACAGCGGCCGCTTCTACACTGTCATCCCGCAATAAGTTTTGACGCTCCATCTGCTGAATGTAGAGTCGGCGCTGTGCGCCGATTCTCGCGCCACAGGCGCGACGCTATATGGCAAGGCTTCAATCTGACCCCGGCGAGGCGTGGCGGAATTATTTCGCGCCCTGAACAATCCAGGCGCGAATCAGGCCGATTTAGACGGGTGTCAGTTCTTTGCGGACGGGGCCGGCCGGTTCGGGGTCTGGCGGGGTTTGGTTTCCCATGCCCGCAACGTTGGTTGCGCCCGGGCCTCCACTAACCCGGATATTTCATGTCCCTGCGGGAACATGCCACACCCTGAACGGTAGGGCGGCGCTGCTGCGCCGCCCAAATTAGGGCGAAGCAGCAGCTTCGCCCTACCAAGATATGAAATATGCGGGCTAATGCGCCGCAGGGGCGGGATGTTTGAAGAACGAAGATGCCGGTTCCAAGGAACCCGGAAGGGACGAATAGGACGAACGGGACGAGTGGGACGAGTGGCACACGGGGTTTCCGCCCAGCGGAGTCTGGGAACAAGGCTAATAATTCCTGCAAAAAAGAGCTTGCAATTCCATAAATATGGTCTAAATATACTTCAATTATAAATCAATAATAGGCCATGCCACGATCA
>Ga0182027_10001346_pt1 | contig 41329 bp, 33 predicted proteins | sample 712E1DmetaG_FD_121300 | JGI IMG/M metagenome (GOLD analysis project Ga0182027, IMG submission 121300) | Permafrost microbial communities from Stordalen Mire, Sweden - 712E1D metaG (Illumina Assembly) | ecosystem: Environmental > Terrestrial > Soil > Wetlands > Permafrost | place: Sweden...
CCCGGCAAAAAGGTTGTTGGTGTAGTAAATGGCAATGCGTCCGCCGGCGCCGCCGCCCCCGTCTGCGGCAACACTGGGGCCGCCACTGGCCGAGATGACTCCCGTGCCTGCCAGCGTGCCCGCCGTCAACCAGAGGCTGCCGCCCGCACCCCCTCCGCCATAGCCCCAAGCAGCCGGGAGGCCGTTGGCACTGAGCGTGCCTTCCACCGTCAGCGTGCCGCCCACATTCAGGCAGATTGCGCCGCCACCGGCGCCGCCGGCCCAGCCGCCGCCGCTGCCAAAGGTCACGGGTTGAAGCACCGAGCCGTAGGCCGCCCCTCCTGGCACGGAAGCGCACCCATCGCTGCCCGCACCGCCCAACCCGCCGTGCCCGCCACCACCACCCGCAAACCAATCACACGAAACTGTGCCGCCCGCGCCCGGGCCTTGATTTGCGCCGTAACCCTGGCCGTCGGCTTGGATGGCCCCGCCGAGGGCCACAGTGGCATCCTGCTGGATGGCCAAGGCCAGCCCGGACTGGCTGGCGAGGTGCAACAGCGTGCCGTTGCTGGCCACGACGAGGCTGCGCAACGTCAGGTTGGTTTCGGGATAGACCAGGGCTTGTCCGCCGATGGTCAACGCGAAAGGTTCCGGCGCGGTCAATGGGGTCAGCACCCCCACAGTGCCGCCGTTGTCGAGGAGGAGACTGCCCACCGCGTCACCTGAATGTTTCGTATAAACGGTGCCGGCGCCGCCGCCTTCATTTCCGGGGGCGCCGTGGGCCGAAAGCGTGCCGGCAAAAAGGTTGTTGGTATAGTAAATGGCAATGCGTCCGCCGGCGGCGCCGCCCCCGTCTGCGGCAACACTGGGGCCACCGTTGACCATAATGCTGCCCGTGCCCGCCAAGGTGCCCACGGTTAACCAGATGCTGCCGCCCGCACCCCCTCCGCCATAGCCCCAAGCAGCCGGGAGGCCGTTGGCTCTGATCTGGCCTTCCACCGTCAGCGTGCCGCCCACATTTAAGCGGATTGCGCCGCCGCCGGCGCCGCCGGCCCAGCCGCCGCCGCTGCCAAAGGTCACGGGTTGAAGCACCGAGCCGTAAACCGCCCCTCCTGGCACGGAATAGCACCCATCGTTGCCCGCACCGCCGAACCCGCCGTGCCCGCCACCGCCACCCGCAAACCAATCACACGAAACTGTCCCGCCCGCGCCCGGGCCTTGCTGTGCGCCGTAACCCTGGCCGTCGGCCTGGATCGCGCCGCCCAGAGCCACGGTGGCGTCAGTCAGGATGGTCAGTTCGAGGCGGTTGCTGGTTGTGCCGGCGGGGTCTGCAGTTTCGGTGACCACGCCGTTGCTGGCCACCAGCAGGCTGTTGAACGGGTGTGGCCCGTTGACAGTGAGGGTGCAATTGCTCACGAGGATATCCTGACCGTCGTAGGTGGTGACACCTATGGCGATGGTCGTGTCATTGGTGAAGGTAACCGCGAGGGCGGCGGTGGTGGAAAGCGCAAGGGCTGCGATGATTGCAATCGAGCTTTTTGGGTTCATAATTTTTCTTTCCATGTTTTTAACCGCGGATTTGCAGCGGGGAGCGGGCCGGCCGTCGGATTTTTCAAACACGTTCAACAGGCCGCCCGATGCCAGGGAGCCACTGCGCTGTCTTTCCGTTAAAACTTGTGGCGCATTCATTTCTTTTCTGGCGCGGGCGGCGCGGGCGGTTGGTGGCGACCCCGTCTGTCATTTCTTATTCATGTTGTTTCAGAAAACAACTGAACCAGGAGAACTTATACAATTATCGCCAATGAAGTCAAGATTAGTTTTAAACCCGTCAGTTAAAGCCGAATAACCGCATATTATCGTTTGGTCCGGGCATGGCGCAGCAGGTTCGCCAAGGAACCAGCCGCACCCAAGGTTAAACGATTGGCTAACCAGGCGAGTTTTCAAACAGGCTCTCAGGGACACGCGCCCAATTCGACCGCGGCCGCCCGGCGTGGACTCAAGTTACCTTTTTTGTGGCCGCTAGAGGTAGGCGCTGTTGTCGAAGGCAAATTTCAACAAACTGTGGGTTCCGTGCAGTTTTAGTTTATCGCAGATGTGCTGCCGGTGGTTGTCCACGGTTCGGACGCTCAAGTTGAGGAGGCCGGCGATTTCTTTGCTGGTGTAGTCTTCGCCCACAAGCTTGAGGATGCGCCGCTCCGCCGGTGTCAGGGACTCGATTTGCGGTTTGCTCAGAAGCAATTCCTTGACTCGATCACTCCGGCGTTGTCCGGCTGCAAGCATCAAGGGACTGACAAAACCTTCGCCGCGATCCACTTTGTCAAGGGCAAGCAGGATATCGTTGGCGGCGTTCTCTTTCAAAACATAGGCCTTGGCCCCTAAATCCATGGCGGCGTTGAACATGTCCTCTTCGTTATACATGGTCAGTATGATCACCTCAACCGGGAAGGGCAGTTGTCGAACCGCCCGAATCGTTTCCAGGCCATTGAGACGGGGCATGTCAATGTCGAGGATGGCGATGTGGGGTTTGAGGCAGGCCAGTTGCCGGAGCGCCTCTTCTCCGTCGGAGGCTTCGCCAACGATCTTGAAGCGTGAGTTGTGGCCGATGACCTCGCGCAGTCCGTGGCGGAGGAGCGGATGATCATCCACGATCAACACAGTTACTTCCTGTTTCATATTTTCGAAATGGGGAACGGAACTTCCACGGTCAAACTGGTGCCCGCACCCGGTCTGGAATCCATCTCCAAAGTCCCCCCAAGAATGCGCACCCGCTCCGCAATGCCGCTGAGTCCGTAACCGAGGTCGTGACGTTGGGAGGATGGCTTGGCCGGATTGAACCCCCGGCCATTGTCTCGGATTGAAAGTGAAACGACCGTGGTCCGTTTCTTGATCACTACGGCCGCTTCGGTGGCCGCAGAATGCTTGACTACGTTGGTGATGGCTTCCTGCACGATTCGATAAACATGGATTTCAGCGTCTTTGTCGAACAGGCCGTCTATGTCTTCCACCCGGCTGGCAAACTGAATCGAGTTGTTGGCGGGCGCATGAGTAACAGAGCTGCGAATCGCCTGGGTGAGGCCGAGCCGATCCAGTTGGTAAGGTCGCAAGCCACGGGTGATCTGACGCACTTCCTCAATGGCTTGGGAGGTGGCGCCTGAGATCTCCTCCAAACGAAGGCGCAACCCCTGTCCATCCGGAGGGCGTTGAATGGCCAGCAGAGCCTGATTCTTGATCGCCAGCAGAACTTGTCCCAAGCTGTCGTGCAAGTTGGCGGCAATCCGGCGCCGTTCCTCTTCCAGCCGCTCCAAGACCAGGCGCGAAAACAGGAGTTGAGCTGCGTGCTGCCGTTCCAGGCGTCGCCGCAACAGGTGAACCCAAAGCAAAGTTACGAGCAGGACGGTCAGGAGCGTGCCCATCAAGGTTGCGGTTCGTTTCCAGGTCCACCAGGGAGGACCGCTGAGGACGGCCACATCCATTGGGCTGCGCAACAAGATATTGAGCGAAGCCAGGAATTGCGCTCCTGCCGGTTTTTCGCCAGCCAGGGATACGGCAGAAGTTTGGTTGTCGCACACACCGGTGAGCCGGAGCCGGCTGCCTGGAGCGATGTCCGGCAAGCGGCCTTGGCCGGCGGGAAGGGTTGCGACGAACATGCGCTGTTGTTCCTGAAGCTCCAGCACTTGGCTGAATCCATTGGTCTTCCGGGCGAGCAAAGTGGCGCTGACATGGACCAGCGCACCGATTTGTTTGGAGGATAACACCTCGCCTAAATCCAGGCCCTTGGATCTGACAGGCTCGACCGCGGCGGTGGGACGCACCAGCGCTTCGGTCAAGGTGCGGACGAAACCGTTCAACGCGGGAAACGCGAGCACTTCAACCGTTTCACCCACTTCCACTGCCGGCGGAGCGGAGGTCCGCACCCGGATGCCACCCGAGGCATCCTGAAGGAAAAACGATTGAGCGTCCCGATAGGTAATCTCGCCAACCACCCGCGCCCGGTGGGGCCAGGAAGATTCCATGGCTTCGGGGAGGAGGTCGGCAATGGAACGCTTCGGCGTCCCGAAGGGATCGGCCGGCGCCTCTTTCTCCACATCCATGAAATTGCGGGAAGGGATGAGCAACACCGGAGCCTCCAGCACAGTCAATAAAAGGACGCCTCGAGCACGCAACTTGGCATCCACGTAGCGGGTCAGGGAGCTGGCAGGGGTCTGGCCTATCCAGAAATAGACGGGTCCGTCTTTGCCCACGATGGAGAGTGTGCCGTTGGAGTTGACCGAATGGACCACGCCTTCCAGTTCGCTCCATCTGCCTTCCCGGTTTCCCGGGACCGGGAAGCTGAGGGGCTGAGCGATGGGCAAGGGCATGGAGTGGCGTCCGAGTTCGGTGACAACCAACGGGGTGATGACTGGAAGATATTTGCCCGGTTCCAGAGCGCCGCCAAGGTCAACCCATTGCCCCGCCTTCAATTGGTTCTTAAAATAGCGGTTTTCAAGAGCCACGAGCACGGCGGCGGCATCCTCTTGAACGAAGAGGTAGTCGTTTCCAAAGACCCGATCGTTGAAAGTCACCACGCCGCGAGTTGCATAGAAGCCCTGCCTCGCCAGGTTGGCGCCAGTCATGGACAGAGCGGACAGATCCATTGGCGGGACGGCGGCATTTGTCATGACCGTCTCAATGACCGAAATGCTGTTTTCTGCCGAAGCCCAGATCAGCCCCGGCACCATGGTTTCTTTTTGATCATACACTCCCTCACAAACGCCTTCGACCCGGATAGGAAGATTGCTGATGCGTCTCGACATCTCCTGGCTCCAATGTGACGCGCGCACCTGAACCAGCGCTTGCCCGTCGGACAATTCCAGGAAAGCCCCGTCTCCATCTGCTCCCGTGAACTTCACCAGCCCTTCGGCTTCCACCCAGCGAAAGCTATCCTCCGCCTGCCATCGTTGATTGAGGGAAATCCGGTCAGGCTTGGGCAATTGTCCCGGGCCATGGACGATCACCCGAACTTCCTTTACGGTCAACGCCGATTCGAACGGGCGCGCTCCGCCCAGGCCGGTCAGATCGCCGGCGGAGTAGTTGGTCCAGTATTCGCGCAGAATGCCATGGGTTGCAGCTTCCGCCGGCCCGCGGCCTTCGCTCCACGGAGTGAGGTGGCGGCCATCAATCGCCGGTTCGCCCAGGGAGGGTCCCTGCCAGGCGACGGAGAGATTATCCCCGCCGGTGGTTTGCTCTTGGAGCGCCTCGATGTAATAAGTCTCGCCCCCCTTCAGCAGAATTGGCTCGGAACGTTGCGAAGGAAATCGCGACCATTCGCGCGGTTCCACATAGCCGAAACGCGGGATGGAAGCGATCTTCCTGGCCTTGGCCGGGTCGGCATCCAAGCTCAGCCATAGCTCGGAGGAATTGTCGCTGGCAATCCAAAAACTGTACTCTCCGGTGGCGGGCGGGTGCAGGCAGCCCCGCATCCGGGTCAGGTAATACTCGCCCCAATTCACCGGAGCCTCGAATGAACTCCGTATGTCCCAACCGGAGGGGCGATAGGGGTAATCCGGAAAACCCGTAAAATAGGGACAACAGTTGGCGCCATCCAAAGTCACCAGTTGCCCAACCTGGAGCTTCTGGTCTTCGGCGCGAAAGTTCAGGGCCACGGCCCCGGTTGCATCTTGCAGCACCACCAAATCGCGGTTCGTATCAACCAGAGTGACCACGCCGGTCAGATGGAAGTCGCACCCGGCGAGGTAATCCACGCCGGAGAGGGTCCTGAATTGCCCCACGTTCGTGACGCAATGGCCAGCCTTCGTGGGCGCGAAGGGCGCGTTCAGACGGGATGGAAGGGCCCCGGCTCCGCACACCAGCGCGCCGGCCGCCGACAAAAGCAGCATGGCTGATTGCGCGCGCCGTCGCATTTGGGTGAAGAATGCGCGTGCTGGCCGGTGGGGCCGATGACACGCGAAGGGCTGAAACATAAATTGACATCGGACCATCGAAACGGTCGGACCGATGACGCGTCCTTTCATATCACCTTGGCTGGTTGGGGCAAGCAGATTCGCAGCCGCGAGCCGCTGGCGGATGGATTGGCAATTCCAGGACAGAAGCGCGGTCTTGCCAGAGTCATCGCCTTTGCAGCGCAAGATGGCCGGCTTCCTTCGCGGCCAGGGCACCGCTACGGGGTCCCCAGCCCTGGCTGTTGTTCCGGTGGCGCAGCCGTTGTCATATAGGTATTCATACTCATTTCGTGAGCATTGCTGCTCATTCCCAACCCGAACGGCAAGTGATACAAATCCTCGCACGCACGTGGAACGGGTGAACCGGAAAGAATTGACCGGATGCATACTGGCATCCGGCAACCAAAGCCTGCCCCGTAAAGCGGATGCAAATCGAATCACAACTAAAGCCTCAACTTAAACCCCGGATCCAAACATGAATACTGAAAGAACCCTTCTCCACCGAGCCTGCGCAGCCGCTTTGGCGATTGGCGCAGCCTTCCTGGCGCTGCCGCAAAGCGTCTCAGCGCAAGCCTCAGCCGCCACGCTGGGCCACCGCTATACTTTTAACAGTGACACCATCACAACCACAAACGAAGTCATAGACAATGGCGATGGCACCTTTACCACCAATGCCACAGTCACAAGTGTCGCTGACGTTATCGGCGGCCTGGCGTGGGCTGGCTCGCTCACCAATGGCGGCGACTTCACCAACGTGGTCACTGCTTCCGGCACCACCAACGGCGAGGTGACTCTAACTTCCGGCAGCCATCAGTTTGTGCAATTGCCCGCGGGAATCATCAGCAACTACATGGCCATTACGGTGGACATGTGGTGCACGCTGCCGCAGTTCGGTTCCGAGTGGGGTTTCCTCTTTGATTTCGGCAATACGGATACGAACACTGCGGATTGGTACGTGGGTGACGGCGGCAACTGCATCTTTCTTTCGCCCCCGGCGCGCCTGTGTATTTCGGATACGATGCCCAGTTGGGGGGGCGAGGAAAACGCGTCTTTTCCAAACTTGGGAAACACTTTTCCCGGCATCCCCATACACCTGACCTGTGTGATTGACCCGCCGCGGCAGAGGCTTTTGGTTTATACCAATGGTTCGCTGGCCGGGGTGAATTACGCGGAAACTTGGGCCTTGGCTTCCGTGTACTGCATCGATAATTACATCGCCAAATCCCTTTACAACGGGGACGCTTATGTGGATGTTACGGTTGATGAGTACCGCATCTGGATTGGTGCGTTAAATGGCCTGGAAGTCGCCGGTTGCGATCTGGCCGGGCCGGATAACACCACCCCATCCTCTGTCGGCACGGTGACGAACATCACCATGCAGATCCCCTCTACCAATGTGGTGCTCGGCACCCGTGAATCGCCGACCATCTCGGGCCTGGCAACCCTGTTCACGAATGTGCTTAACATTGACCCTTATCTCTGCACCTACAGTTCGGGCAACACCAGTATTCTTAAGGTTGACACCAATGGCCTCGTCACCGCCGTCGGGGTGGGGACAGCCTCCATTACAGCGTCCTACGGCAGCGGGTCCAGTTCCGTGAGCATTACGGTGTATCCGCCCCCGTTGACGCTGGGCCACCGCTACAGCTTTAACGGGGACCTCACTGACTCCGTCGGCGGTTCCGCTTGGGACGGCTCGCTGCCCAACGGCGGCACTTCAACCTCCAGCAATGTGATGCTCCAATCCGCAGACCCGGATTATGTGGTATTTCCTGCAGGAATGATCAGCAATTACTGGGCGGTCACGGTGGATTGCTGGGCTACATTTCCCACTACCTTGTCGGGGAACATGTTCCTCTGGTGCTTTGGCGAAATCAATGGGAGCGTTGGAGGCCATTATATCTTTCTGCAGCCGGCCGCGGGTAGGATCGCGATTGGCGGTAACGACGCTGGCTACCAAGGAGAGGAGACCTGCTATGGAATGGGCAACCTCGGCCTTCAGACCAACGTCCACTTGACGGCAGTATTCGATCCGGTGGCGGGCTATATGGCTGCCTTTCTCAACGGCCAGCTTGTCGGCCAAAACACGAATGTTACCTTTCCGATGAGCTCCATCAGCAGCGCGGACAATTTCATCGCCCGGTCGTTATATAGCGGCGATTTGTATGTGGACGTGAATATGGATGAGTACCGAGTTTTCGAGGGGGTGCTTTCACCACAGGAAATAGCGGTCGCGGACCAAGCCGGTCCCAGTGCCGTGCCGGGCGCCATTACCAACGGCCCCGGCTCGGTGGTCGGCTTCAACGTCCTGGCCACGAACCGGTTGGAATGGCTCGAGGCTTCGCCGGTTAAAGTGTTGGTGAACTACCAGCACCTGACCAACTGGGATATCGTGGCCAACAGCCTCACCCCTCCGACTAACTTGATCGTAACCACCAGTGACACCAATATCTTAACCATCACCGGCGACGGCAAGGTCCTTGGACGCAACCCGGGCACTGCCAATGTCATTGTCAGCTTTCAGAGCGTGACCACCAACTTGAGCGTCACCGTTACGCGGTCCGCGCCGACGGCCGCGGTGGCCCATCGTTACAGCTTCAATGAAACCAGCGGCTCTACGGTGGCCGATTCCGTCGGCGGTTCCGCCTGGGACGGCACGCTGCCCAACGGCGGCGCCTTTGGAGGCGGCCAATTGTCGCTGCTGGGAAGCAGCCAGCAATATGTCAACCTTCCCGCAGGGGTCATCGACACCAACACCATGACCGCTGTTACCATCGAGGCGTGGGCCACCTTCCCGGCCGCTCTGCCGTGGAACGCCTGCTTCTTCTCGATCGGTGACGTCACTGGCAGCCTGGGTCGTTATTATATCTTCAGCGGGTCGCAAGGCGGCCGTATCAACATCGCCGGCATTGATCCCGGCTATATGGGCGAACAAAACGCCTACAGCGGCATGGACTGGTCCGGCAAGACCCTTCACATCACCGGCGTCATCAATCCGCCGCTGGGCTATATCGCCATTTACACCAACGGCGTCCTGGCTGGCGTGAACGGTTCGGAAACCTGGCCGTTGAGCTCCGTCGTTGATAACTACAGCTATATCAACCGGTCGCTCTATTCGGGCGATCCTTACCTCAATCTCACCATCAACGAGTTCCGCATTTACGGCGGTGCGCTGAGTCCGGAGGACGTGGCCCAGACTGATTTGTTGGGCCCGGATGTCCTGCTCACTCCGAAATTGTCGGCGGCGGTCGTCAGCGGCAATGTGGTTGTGTCTTGGCCGATCAATTTCTCCGGCTTCACGTTAAAGTCGAGTGGGAGTTTGGGTGGCAGCGCGAGCTGGAATGCGGTCGGCACCACGCCGGTCATCTCGGGCTGGAATTATCAGGTGGCGTTGCCGACCACCAACAGCGCCCAGTTCTTCCGATTGTCCAATTAGTGGACGAGGCAGGTTGAGACAACACGGCCGCCGCGTGGTTGGACCAAACCACGCGGCGGTTTTTTCACGTTGCTGGGTGGGGCTTGGTCCATCTAATTTTGAGGAAGTTAAATCGGCTCCACAGACCGGATGTATGTCTTGGGTTGGCCCCTTGGTTAGTTGACAATACGATCACTCGAGACGAAAATAGCAGTATGAAAAGCGTCTCGCGCGCGGCTTGCTTTATTCTTCTGGCTTGGCTGCTCCCGCCAGCGGTCAATGCCGGCACAGCCAACATCGCCCCGCAAACTGCATATCAAACCATTGAGGGCCTGGGCGGGGCGATAGCGTTCTACAATAGTTGGGTCTCCGACCATCCTTACAAGCAGGAGATCTACACCAATGCTTTCGCCGGGCTGAATCTTTCGATGTTGAGATTGGGGAATTGGTATCGCTACAATGCAAATTTTGACTCGCCGGCCAGTGATATTGTTTCAAACGCGAATCGCATTTTGGGCCACCCCGTGCCCATATTCATGAGCTCATGGTCGCCGCCGGCATTTTTGAAAAGCAACGGCCAAGTCGGCAACGGTGGAACGTTGATCGTAACCAACGGGGGATTCGCCTACACCAATTTTGCGAACTACTGGTATGATTCGCTTCAGGCTTACCGCTCCAATGGTGTTTCGCCCGCCTGGATCAGCATTCAAAATGAGCCGGATTGGGCTGCGGGTTATGATTCCTGCATTTTCCATCCAACGGAAGACACGGTGAACGGAACCAATTACGCGAGTTATTCCAAAGCGCTCGAGGCGACGTTCCAACGGCTGACAAATCTGCCGTCGCCGCCCAAGTTGCTCGCGCCCGAAGTTGTCGGCCTCGGCTACAACGACGTCCAGAAGTACGCGGCGACGATGAACTCCAATAGTTTTTACGGATTGGCGCATCACCTTTACGGCGGCAGCGCGGACGGCACACCGAACGGATATATTCCCGCATTGCAGGCCCTGACGAATGTCTTTCCGGGCAAGCCCAAGTTCATGACGGAATACGGCGTTTCCAACCTGATTGAGGCCGCGTGGCTCATCCACAACACGCTGACGGTCGAGCAGGCGAGCGGGTATAACTTCTGGAGTTTGGTTTGGCCCGTTGGCGGCGTTGGGCTGGTGCAAATCGAGAATCCCTACGATTTGAGCAGTTGGACCAACGCTCCGCCCGGAACGCCCACGCAATCGCACGGCTACTGGCTCACGCCAAGCTATTGGGCGATGAAACATTTTTCGTATTTCATCAATCCGGGCTACAAACGTGTGAGTGCCGCGGACAGCGATACCAATGTTTTGATTTCGGCGTATTTGTCGCCGGACAACCTTCGGCTCGTGGTTGTGCTCATCAATACAAGTTCAAACTCGCCGTCCGTGATGAATTTGAGCTGGGGATCGTTTGGCGCCGGACCATCCGGCGTCTATCAAACTGCGGGCACAAATACCTTTCAATCGCTTGGATCGGTCAGCAATTCTCAAGTCGCGTTGCCCGCGCTCTCGCTGACAACGATTGTGTTGAATCAACTTGTTTCAGTCGGTCCCGCGGCCAATCCATCCCCCGCCAACAACGCGACGGGCCTGGCCTTGAATGCGACTTTGAACTGGGTATCTGGAAGCAACGCGTTGACGCACGCGGTTTATCTTGGGATGAATTCCAACGCGGTGGCGCAGGCCACGCCGGCTTCGCCGGAATTCAAGGGAATCCTGGCCACGAACAATTTCAGTCCCGCGGCACTGGCTGGAGGGACGACTTATTTCTGGCGCGTGGATGAAATCGCTGGAGTCAGCACCAACGCCGGCCCGGTCTGGTCCTTCAGCACAGTGCCTGCGCCGGTCGTGCTCGCGCACCGCTATAGCTTCAGCGAGACGAGCGGCGCCACGGCCGCCGATTCGGTGGGCGGTCCGGCTTGGAACGGAACCTTGCCGAATGGCGGAACGTTCGGCGGCGGGCAACTGGCGTTGTCGTCGAACCGCCAGCAGTATGTTCAATTGCCGGCGAACATTCTCAGCAATTACGCCGCCGTGACCATTGAGTCGTGGGCGACCTTCCCCAGCCAAATGGTCTGGAACACTTTCTTTTACGGATTCGGCAATACCGACAGCGGCGGCAACGGCGAGAATTACATCTTCTGCGCGCCCCAAGGCGGGCGGATTGCCATCACGGGCGCCGATCCCGGCTACAACGGCGAACAAAATGCGACCGGCGCCGGCGATTTCAGTTTCCGCACCAACCTCCATTTCGTGGCGGTGTACAATCCACCCGGCGGCACTCTCGCTCTTTATACGAACGGCTTGCTGGCGGCGGTGAACAATTCCGTGACTGTGCCCATGAGCTCCGTCACCGGCGTGCTGAATTATATTGGCCGGTCACTTTACACCGGCGATGCGCATATTGATGTGAATCTGGACGAGTTCCGCATCTACAACGGCCCCATGAGCACGAATCAAATCGCCGCGACCCAGATACTGGGGCCTAATCAGGTCTTGAGCGCGTCCAGCCCGACCCTGAGCGCCTCTCTCACCGGCTCCAGCATCACGCTGTCGTGGCCGCTGCCTGCGGCCGGGTTCGGGCTGACGACGCGGACCAACTTGAGTCTCGGCAACTGGGTCCGGGTCACGTCGCCGACGCCGCAAATCATCGGAAATCATTGGCAGGTCACCATGCCGGTTTCCCGAGACACCCTGTTCTTCCGCCTGGTGGAATAGCGCGAAGATAAACCCAAAAACAATGAAAAATCGGTTCATCTGTGTTAATCTTCATTATCTGCGGGCAATTCCGGATTTGGGTGCGGCTGGAATCAAAATATCACGGCTCGACAGAGTTGCCCCACCGTCCTACGAGGGAATTGGCAAACCGCGTGGTGGTGGTGTCGTGATGCGCCCTTGGGCCTGAAACGGCAAAAAGCGGGCTTTACTAATGGGTGCAACTGGTCTATTTTTATCCACAGGAAGCGATTTTATGAATACAATGAATGCAGGTTTTCTGAGCGGCCCGGAACTGGTGGTCGTGTTTCTGGTCATCCTGGTTCTTTTTGGCGCGAAAAAGATTCCCGAATTCGCCAAGGGGCTTGGCCAGGGCATCAAGGAATTCAAAAAGGCCTCGCGCGAAGTCACCGACGAGATCAATAACGGGATGAACAGTCCGCCCCCGCCTCCCAGCAGCGGAGCGCCGGCCGATCCTTCGGCCCGGCCCCAGTCCGCCAGCCCAAACCCGCCTTCCACCGTGCCCAAAGCCTGACCGCGTTCGGTGACCATTTCTCATGGCTGAACGCAGCGACGATCCCCGGCCGGATGGTGAGGAGGTGGCGGAGGGCGGAGGCGTCGTCAAATCTTTCCTCGAACATCTCGAAGACCTCCGTTGGACGCTGGTCAAGAGCGGGATCGCCACGTTGGTGGCGATGATGGTCTGCCTCTATAACGTGCGGACGATGATCACCGTGCTCAAATGGCCCCTGGAGCGCGCGACCCAGCGGCATATTGCCTTCCTGCCCGACGATACCAACCAGGTTGTCACCTTTCAGATCGGCGGCGCCCGGCTCCCGCCCATCAATTTGCAAACCAACCGGCTTGGCTCGCTGGAGTTTGGCTCGAACCGGAACGTCACGCTGGAGGTCGAGCCGGTGCAAGTGGACGGGCGGCAGCTTTTTTCGTTGCGGGCTGTTCCCAACCCCCCCGCCGAAGCCGGCCAGGTGGGAGGGCCGGGCCTGATTTACCTGGATCCGTCCGCGCCGTTTTTTTCCTCGATTCATCTGGCCTTTTTTGGGGGGCTGCTGCTGGCCTCGCCGTTTGTGTTTTATTACGTCGGGCAGTTTGTCATGCCGGCGTTGAAAGTGCGGGAGAAGAAGTACTTTTTCCGGGCGTTTGTGATTGCGCTGTTTCTGTTTTTGGCGGGGATTTGCATCGCCTATTTTGTGATCATGCCCACGGCGCTGAAGTTCGCGCAGCAATACGCGGAATGGATGGGCGTGAAGGTGCCGGACTGGCGGGCGGAAACTTACATCAGCTTTGTGGTCAAGTTCATGCTTGGCATGGGGCTGGGGTTTGAGTTGCCGGTGGTGTTGCTGGCGCTGGTCAAAATCGGGATTCTGGATTACCAGAAACTGGCCAGCATGCGCCGCTACGTCATTGTCGGCAATTTCATCCTGGGCGCGTTGCTCACCACCCCGGAAGTGCTGACCCAGGTGGTGATGGCTGTGGCCCTGCAACTGCTTTACGAGGCCAGCGTCTGGATTGCCTGGTATTGGGAGCGGCAGGAGAAAAAAATGCAAAAAAGCTAGACAATTTCCCGGAAATCGTTATTTTGACGCAAAGAGCTGATTATGCATAAATTGTCTTCCGCAGTTATCTCGTTGATAGGCATCGCTTTGCTGGCCGGCTGTGCCTCGCCGAACGGGCTGAATATGCCGTCCGGGCCGGAACGCAAACTGGGTCGCGGCCTCAATAATATGGCCGAACTCATCCGCATGGGTGAGTTGCGCCGTTCGATAGAAGAAGCCGCCGTCCTGGAAAGCCCCGATCTGGAGTTCACCACCGGCGCCATCCACGGCGTTGACCGCACTGTGGCGCGCACCGCGTACGGCTTTTACGAAGTGTTCACGTTCCCTTTTGCCAATCATTCCCCGAAGAATTACGACGCGATTTTCCTGCCGGAGAACCCGGTCTATCCTGACAGCTACAGCCCGAATATCCTGGCCGATCAGATGACCTCGCCCGACGCGTCCCTGGGCTTCGGGGGCGGCGACATAGTGCCGATGATTATGGGCAGCCGTTTCCACATTTTCGATCAGTAAGAACCGGGAGACAGGCAGTGGCGGGAGGAGGAAGCGGGGCCGGCTCGCTTCACCCCCGCGATTTCCCAATGCCGCTGGAAAAGCATTCATCCTGCAAGGTCAATCTCCTGCTGAACATCCTGGGAAAACGCCCCGACGGCTTCCACGAACTGGAGACCGTGCTGCATCCGGTCGGCCTCCACGATTTGCTCACCTTCGAGCGCCGCGGCACCAGGATCCACGTTGCCTGCAACGACCCGCTTTTGCCGACCGGCCCAAAAAACCTGGTCTTTGCCGCCGCGGACCGTTTCCTCAAAACGGCCGGCATCCGCGAAGGGGTGCGCATTCATTTGGAAAAGAGAATACCCATTTCCGCGGGCCTGGGCGGGGGCAGCGGCAACGCCGCCGCCACGCTGGTTGCGTTGAACGAGCTTTTCGACTACCCGCTGGGCGGGGATGTCTTGCTCAAGCTGGCCGCTTCCCTCGGTTCGGACGTCCCGTTTTTTCTGCAAAGCCATCCGGCGCTGGCCACGGGCCGCGGCGAGATCATCACGCCGCTTGATTTTTTCCCCGCCCTGTCTGGCGCCTGGCTTTTGTTGGTGCATCCCGGCTTCGGCATCTCCACCTCCTGGGCCTACGAACAACTGGCGCGCCATCCGGAGGCGCTCCACGGAAAACCCGGACGCGCCCAATGCCTCATTTCGCTGCTGCGGACCGCGGGCCTGGCCGCGGCCGGACGGGAATTTTACAACTCCCTCCAGGCGCCCGCCTTGCGCAAGTATCCGCTGCTGGAATTATTTCAGATTTTCTTCCGCGAAAACGGCGCGGAGGCGGCGTTGATGTCCGGCAGCGGATCGTCCACTTTCGCGCTGGCCGGCTCGCTCTCCTCGGCCGAAAACCTGCTGGAAAAATTCAAAGCCAGGTTCGGCGGCCATTTTTGGACGGCGACGGTGCGCATGGGTTGAGGCGGCGGCGGTCTGTGACCGCCGGTGAAAGGTCTGAATCGTCAATCCTAAAAATCATTGCCATGAAAAAACTTTCTCTGGCGGCGGTTGCCGTGCTGTCCTTCGCCCTTGCCACGGTGTTGTTGGTGCGGAGCCTGCCCCACGCGCCGCCGCAGCCCGATGCGACGGCATCGCCCAGAGCCGCGCAAACTCCGGCGGTTCAACCCGGCCTGTCCGCGCAATCCCCCGCGAGCCGGGGCGATCCCGACGCGTTTCAAAAGCTGGTGCAGCGCCATGAGGAACAGGTGCGGGCGCGCGGGGCAAAGGGCGTGTTCAACAGCCGGGCGCAATGGGACAAGCATGTGGCCGAATTCGACGACTCGCTGACGCCGGAGCCGGGCGTCAAGAAATTCGGAGCCAAGGTTCAAACCACCCTCGCGCCGGGGGAAACGCTGGTGACGGGAGGCTGGTCCACCCATCCCGGGACCCGCACCTTCGTCTTTGTCACACCCCAGATGACCACTCCCGCGGGCTATCCGACCAACGAAGGCGCGGACCAGGTGACCATCACGTCAAGATTTATCGCCGCGCCCGATCCAGCTTTCGCGAGCCATGGAATGCCTGTCTTGGAGCCGCAAAACGAAAGCCTCCTCGCGGGGAAACTTTCTGACGAACAAACCCGCCTCCTTCTCACCGCCCTTGAAACCAACGTCGGGAGCGAAGTGTTGTCCGCGCCCAGGGTGACCTCACTCCTCGGAATGCAATCCCAGGTCAGCGTCAGCGACCAACGGATCATTGCGGGGAAAAATCAGAATCTGGGACCGATGGTTGACCTGTTTCCCGCGCGCTCCCAGGACGGCGTGTCCATTGACCTCGGGGTGCTAGTCCGCTACACCATCGCCGATGAGGCAGCGCCCGCAGGCGGACCATAAACGCCTCCTTATCTCAGATCATTCCAAACCCAGTCGCCTTCACCCCAGTAGGTTTTGCCGGGCACGCCGCCATGGTCGGCTTCATCCCAGCCGGTGGAGTAAAGCACAAATTGTCCGTCCTCGGTCCGCCGGTATTTCAGCGGCTTGCCGCCGATGACATCGTGCGGAATCTTCTCCAGGAAGGACGGGGCCAGGTCCTCCAGCGTGGCCGGATACTGCCCCCGCGCCAGACGATACCGCTCCAGAGCGCAGGCCACGCCGGCTTGATTGGCCTGGGTTTGATTGCGGGCGCACGTTTGCAACGACCGCGTGAAATTGGGAACGGCAATCCTGGCCAGAAAGGTGTAGGGCGAAAATTGGGCCAGCGCCGCGCTTACCTCGGCGCTGGCGGTTCCGGCCCGGCGCGGAAAAATCACGCCGCGCCTGGGGTTGATGCTATCCATTGCGCCTTCTTCCAGCGTGGCCACCGTCGTCATGTTCTGGAAAACCCAGCCCCGCGGCATGGTGACGTAAAGAAGAATGGCCGGGTCCCGCCACCAATGCTTGGTCTCCCCCATCATTTTTGCGAATTCATAACCGGAGCCGATCGTCTCAAAAACCCGGCACATGGCCGCCGGCTCATAGTTCAGCGCCGCCGACAGATATGGCAGCAGGTTAATCTTCTGGAGTTGTCCCTGGAGGGCGGACAGGTCCGGTTCGCGCCACATTTTCAGACGCAATCCCTCGGCGACGGCGCTGACGTAAAGTCCCCGGATGGCGACGTTGACCATGGCCGCGACCAGGGTCGTGCTCTTGCACTCCAGCAGGCGGCACAGGTCGCTAGTCAGCATGACCTCGGCCAGGGCTTGGTCCGGCTGGCCCAGCAGCAGATGGCACTGCGCGCGCTGGGAAAGCATCTGCGCCACCGTCCGGCAGGTCACAAAGTTGGGGATCGGGACGCCGACTGGAAAGTGATAGTCCCCGTCCATTCGCGCCCCCGGGCGTTTCACCGCCTGGCGGATCTGGTCCAGCTCGGGCGCAAAGGGATCGGTCGCCGCAAGATAATCGGTGGCGGAGCAAACGGGTTTCAGTCGAACGCGAAAAGAAATGCCGCCCACCGTTTCCACCCGCAAAGCATCCCCCAGGTAGCCGGCCTTGGCCGGAAAGCAGGCGGAAAAGATGCCTTCGATCTCTTTTGCGTCCGGCGCGTTTTCGGAATAGAAGACAATCCGGGCCGGTTTCACCTGCTCGGAGGAACGCAGGAACACGGTCCCCGTGGCGCCGACGGCCATCGGACCCATGTCCCCGCGCAGGCGTTGGGCCATTTCCTCCAGCGCGCCGGGCGAAAAATAAGCTTTCGGGTCGGACGCCTCCTTCCGCATGACGCGGGCTTCGCCGGTTTTGGGATCGTCCACCAATTGCAGGCCGGAACCATTGAGCAGAGCCATCATGGCCTGGCGGGCGTTGAGATTTTTCCAGCGCTGCTGGACGGCCGGCTCATGCGTCCCGAAGGATTGCAGAACGCTTTCATCGAACCGGACTTTTATTTCCTGAAACTTCGCCAGTTGCCGGATCGCCTCGGTCAACGGAAGGTCGTCAAAAGAAATCGTTTCGGCCTGGTTTGAAAGGGAGTTGCTGTCAATCGTAAAAACAGCCATGCCGGGCGAGAGTTGGCGCAGCGCCAGGCCGGCGCCGGGAATCCCCGCCCAATCGGCTGGCGGCGGCTGGATCTCCAGCTCGGCGATGGTCATCTCCTCCGTCTTCGGCTGGCCGGCGGCCAGGCGTTTGCCGAATTCGTTCTGGCCCCGGCCCACAAACCATTCCTGCATTTTCGGAGCTTTGAAGATGTTTTGGTCGTCCTTGAGCGGCGGAGGGATGAAGGCGTCCCACTCCAGCACCCGTCTTCTGGCGGAGAACCCGAGTCTGCAATTCTCCCAGGCGGCTCGCCCGCGCAGGTCTTCCTCAAGGTAAAACGCCCCGATAAACACCACCAGCACGCCCAGATAAAAGAGGATGCGCCGCGCCGCCCCGGGCCGGACCGGGCGCGCCCTGGCTGGGGGCAACGATGACGAGTTGTTTTCCATATTATAGCTTTTCCGGGGGCCGCGCCGCGCCGCTGTTCTTGACCCCGCCTGTGTGGCTGAGGCTCAATCTTAAGCGCAAACCGGCGTTGAACGCAAGCTTGGAATTCCTCGGAATGAAAAGCAAAAGGCTGGCCAACACAAAGAAGTCAAAGTGTTCGCGGCGGCGGGATTCCCGCGATTTGAGTTGTGTTTTGGGCGGCAACGGCTTATATCACCGCGGATTGTTCCAAATGGATGCCGAATATAAAATCATCGGTGGCGACGGCGCCGAATACGGCCCCGCCTCGCTGGACGAATTGCGAAGCTGGATCGGGGACGGGCGCGTGGCCGGCTCGACCCAGGTGTGGCGCAACGACCTGGCCCAATGGTCGCCCGCCGCCCGCTATGCCGAGCTGCAGCAGGCTCTGGCGCGCCTGCACGCTTCGGTTTCCCCGGCGATGGCCAGCCAGGGATTGCGCCCGGCGGGATTCTGGCCGCGGCTTGGGGCCTACGTTCTGGACCGGGCGCTGCTCGCGCTGGTTTTTGTGGTTTTGTTGGGGCCACTTGCGCAATGGCAACATTGGCCGATGCCGGTGGTGCCCGAAACCTGGAATTTGCAGACCTGGCGGCAGCTTCTGGATCAGCTCTCCGTCAGCGGCCACCAGATGTTCCCGTTCATAATTCTTTTGATTTTGCTCTACGACGTGCTGATGAATGGAACTTTTGGCGCCACGCTCGGCAAAATGGCGATTGGGGCCAGAGTGGTTTGCGCCGATGGCTCCCGCCTCGGCTACAGCCGGGCGCTGCTGCGCTCGCTGGCGGGGCGGTTGACGGAGTTGCTGCTTTATTGGGGGTATCTGTGGGTCGCGGTGCGCGCCGATAAACGGGGCATGCATGATTTCCTGGCGGGCACCAAAGTCGTCTTCCAACGATGAACTCCACTGCCAGCCGGCGCATGGTATTGATCGCAACCCTGGTTTTCGCGCTGGATCAAGCCGCCAAAAACCTGGTGCTGCAATTTCTCGGTCCCACCCAGGAGAGAGTGATTCTGGACGGCTTTTTCAAGCTGGTGCATTGGGGCAACACCGGGGCGGCCTGGAGCCTGTTCCGCGACCGCAACGGGGCGCTGGCGGTGGTTTCCGGGCTGGCCCTGGCCGGTCTGGTGGCCTGGCGCCGCCATTTCCACGTGCAAACCATCCTGGGCCAGCTTGCGCTGGGGCTGATTTGCGGCGGGATCGCGGGAAATCTATTTGACAGGATTGACCCCACGCGCCGGCAGGTGATTGATTTTCTGCGGTTTTATTTGCGCCGCCGCAGCGGGGAGGAAATCGGCTTTCCGGCCTTCAACGTGGCCGACAGCGCGATTTGCCTCGGCGTCGGGCTGCTCATCCTGGTTTCCTTCCGCCTGGAATCGGCCGCCAAGGCGCGCCCCGCGCCGGGAAGCGCGGAGGGAGGATTGATCCCGCGGGCAGGAGACCGGGGTGTGGAGGACGGACGCGGATAGGCGCCGGACTGGAAAGGCGAATCTTGAACTCGCGAAGCGAAATCACCGTCGAGCGGTCGCTTCCGTTGGAACGGCTGGACGCTTTTCTGCGCGAGCAATTTCCCGGCGTGTCGCGCGGGACGATCCAGCGGCTGCTGGCCGGGGGGCATATCCGGGTCAATGGCCGGCCGGCCAAACCGTCCCATCATCCCCGCGCGGGCGAAGTCATCCGCCTCTCCTGGCCTGAGGCGGCCGCGCCCCAGGCGCAGCCGGAGGACATCCCGCTGGACATACTCTACGAGGACGAAGACCTGCTGGCGCTGAACAAGCCGCCGGGATTGGTCGTCCATCCGGCGGCCGGGCACGCGGCGCACACCCTGGTCAACGCCCTGCTCCATCATTGCGCGGGCCGGCTCAGCGGCATCGGCGGCGTGGCCCGGCCCGGCATTGTTCATCGTCTTGACAAGGAAACCAGCGGCTGCCTGGTGGTGGCCAAGAACGACGCGGCCCACCTCCATTTGTCCGGGCAATTTGCCGCGCGCCAGGTGGAAAAGGTTTATGAGGCCCTGGTCTGCGGCCGGATGCCCGGCCAGGGCGGGGAAATTGACGCCCCCATCTCCCGGCATCGCACCGACCGCAAACGCATGGCCGTGGGCACGGGCCGCGCGGCGCGCACCAGTTTCCGGATCATGGAACAGATGCCCCAAGCCACGCGGGTGGAGGTGGAACTGCACACCGGGCGCACCCATCAAATCCGCGTCCACTTTCAGCATCTGGGTTTCCCGGTGGCGGGCGACCTGGTCTATGGCCGCCGGCAAAACGCCAGGCTGCGGGAGCTTACCGGCTGCCTGGTGCCCCGCCAGATGCTCCACGCCCGGAAACTTGCGCTCACCCACCCGCGCACGGGCCGGCGGCTGGTTTTCGAGGCGCCTCTTCCGCCGGATTTCACTATGATTTTGAGCGCCCTTCGCTTATAGTTGTCAGGAGTTCAAAATGGGGATCGGTTTTAGTTCATAGATTTCAAAGCATTTTGTAACCGAAAAGCGTCTAATGGCTTGAACGGAATGGTGACGGCCCGGCGCGGACTCGTCTGCGCTGGATGAAAGACTCTGGCAGGCAGCAAGTTGCGATATGAACCATTACAAATATGCCTGTCCGTATTGCGGGCAGCACATTGAATATACCGACGGGTATGCCGGCACACAGATGCCTTGCCCGATGTGCCATCATCCCATCCTCTTTCCCGCCGTCCCGGCGGGCATGAGGAAATCCTCCCTGCGCCTGGTGGGGCAGGTGGACAAGCCGGCGGCGAAATCCGGGTTCAGCTTCGCCAGCTTGGTCGAGGCGCTGCGGAAATTCGAGCATTGGAGAATTATCGGAACGTGCCTGGTACCCTTTGTCCTCGTGGCCGGCGCTTTGGTGGCGGCCTCCGTGTTGCGCCACAACCAGCCCGCCCCGGAGACGGCCCCCCCCGAAGTGACCGTGGACCCGCAGGCCCTGCGCCAATTGACCGACTTGACACGCGCCGACATGGCGGTGCAGGAACAGGTCAAGTTGGTCAATAACGCTTACAGCGTGTGTCAGGCAGCCGACCACAAGCTGGCGGCGATGCAAAAACAACACCCCTCTTCCCCCGGCGCCTCCCTGGGTGTCCGGGATGCGGATGACGCCGCCAACCGCGCGCGCCAGGCCCTGGCCGACGCCAGGAAAGGGTTCGAGACGGTCTTCGCCAACTATCAAAAGCTGGGCGGCAGGGTTGATTACCGCCGCCAACTGCCCTAGATTCCCATCGCACCCTCGCTCCGCCCTTTAGAAAGATTATGAAGAAATCGTTTCTTTGCGTCAGGCTCCTGTTCGCCGCGCTGGTTTTGACCGCCTGTTCCTCGCCCAAAGCACAAGCGCCGCCGCCAAACCGGCCGGACGTTGCCAATTTGTCCGTCCAAAATGTTTCCATCGCCCAACACGCGCGCTACACGCTTTTTCTGCCCAAAAACTATGGCTCCCGGGCGGGCGAGCGCTGGCCGCTTCTGATTTTTCTGCACGGCCTGGGCGAGCGCGGCACGGAGATTTGGAAGACGGCCACGCATGGCCCGATCAAATTCATCGAGCAGCATCCGGATTTCCCGTTCATTTTCGCCTCTCCCCAGTGTCCGGGTGAAAAATGGCCGGATGAAATGGTGCTCGGAATTATTGATCACATCGCGGCCCGGTACGCCGTGGACACAAACCGGATTTACCTCACCGGTTTGAGCATGGGCGGCTACGGGGTTTGGAGCCTGGCCACCGGCCATGCCGACCGCTTCGCCGCCGTCGCCCCCATCGGCGGCGGCGGGGAAATGGCGGGCATCATCATCGCCGGGTTGCTCCCGGAAAAAACCCGGCCCCTGCAAAATCTCCCGTTCTGGGTTTTTCACGGTGGCAAGGACCCCACCGTGCCCTTGTCCGAATCCGAACGGATGGTCGCGGCCTTGAAAAACTTCGGTTGCAAAGAAGTCAAACTGACCATTTATCCCGAAGCCAAGCACGATGCCTGGACGGAAACTTACAACAACCCGGAACTTTACGCCTGGTTTTTGCGGCACGAACGAAAGCCGGAATCCCATCCGGCCGACTCCAAGTCCAGGTGAGAGAATCCATCTTCCACACCGAAGCTGACTGGATAAAATCCTTGGAAGACGTTGAGAGAAAGAAAAACGTTCGTGGAAGCAGGCTGTTTCACGGAGCGCCTCAACCGCGTGCGCAGCCAAAGGAGAACCCGTGCCTAAACTCGCCGAAATAGCCCGGCCTTGTGGAACCCCGGCCAAGGTCCTCTGGACGTGTTTGGCTTGAAATGGAGCATTACCCGCATTGAGAGCCGCAATGCGGGTAATGCTAAATTCTATTCTTTCCATTGTCGAGAAAAATGTGGAGGTGGCCTCTATCGGAACACCGGAATCCCGGCGCCCCCCCTCCTATTCCGTTTGACTCGCGACGGCGTTGGGATATTCTCTGGCCTCTAGTTATTATGCCAAAACTGACTGTCAATGAATTGGATGTTGCGCAGAAGCGGGTGTTTGTCCGCGTGGATTTCAATGTCCCGATGGAAGAACGCGACGGCAAGATGGTGATCAATGACACCACCCGCATCAAAGAAACGCTTCCCACCCTCCGCCTGCTCATCAGCAAAGGGGCCAAAATCATCCTGGCCGCCCACCTCGGCCGCCCCAAAGGCAAGCGCGAACCTTCCATGTCGCTCCGGCCCGTCGCCGATCAATTGGCGACCATGCTCGGACGCCCCGTGGCGTTCGTGGATGATTGCATCGGAGAAAAAGTCGCCGCCGCGGTGGCCGCGCTCAAGCCGGGCGGCCTGCTCCTTTTGGAAAACGTCCGCTACTACAACGAGGAGGAGGCCAACGACCCCGCGTTCGCCGAAAAGCTGGCCGCCTTCGCCGATGCCTATGTCAACGACGCGTTCGGCTCGGCCCATCGCGCTCATGCCTCGACCGAAGGGGTGGCGCGAATCCTCGCCCGGCGCGGGGGCAAGTGCGCCGCCGGGCTGCTCATGGAACGGGAGTTGAAGTATTTGGGCCATGAATTGGAAAATCCCGCGCGTCCATTCGTCGTCATTCTCGGCGGGGCCAAAGTTTCCGACAAAATCAAGGTGATTGACCGCCTCCTGGAAAAGGCCGACACCATTTTGATCGGCGGCGCGATGGCTTACACTTTCAAACTGGCCCTGGGCGCAAAGGTCGGCCTGTCCCTTTGCGAGCCGGACAAAACCGATGTGGCCCTGGCCGCGCTGGCCAAGGCCAAGGCCAAAGGCATCCAGTTTTTGCTGCCCAGCGACAGCGTCGTCGCCACCGTCGTCAACACTGGCAAACTCAACAAAAAGGGCAAACCGGTCATGGAATTCCAGAATCCCAGAGTGGAGGCCGGGAATGACATTCCGGACAAAGAGCAAGCTCTGGACATCGGGCCGGATTCCAGCCGGCGCTACTGCCAGATCATCCTTCAGGCCAAGACCGTCATGTGGAACGGACCGATGGGGCTGTTTGAGGACAAGCGGTTTGCCGAGGGGACGCTGGCGGTGGCGCGCGCGGTGGCTGACGCCACGGCCAACCACGGCGCCAAAAGCATCATCGGCGGCGGCGACAGCGTCAAAGCGCTCAACCAAGCCGGCTTGGGGGACAAAGTGACCTTCATGAGCACCGGCGGCGGGGCCAGCCTCGAATTTCTGGAAGGCCGGGTTCTTCCCGGCGTCGCCGCCCTGAGTGACAAATAGAAATCAATTCCGGCGGGACCCCTTCCGCGCCACCTCCCCATTTTTATGCATAAAGAACGCAAATTAATCATCGCCGGCAATTGGAAGATGAATAAAACGGTGGCCGAAGCCCTGGACTTGGTGCGCGGCCTGAAAATCGAACTGGCCGGGGTCAAGGAGGTGGACATGGTGATTTGTCCGCCCTTCACCGCGCTGGGCGAAGTCTCCAAGGCGATCCTGGATTCCAACCTACGCCTGGGCGCGCAGAACATGAGCGAGCATAATTTTGGCGCTTACACGGGGGAAATCGCCGCCGGAATGCTCAAGGAATTCCTGGTTCGTTACGTCATTCTCGGCCATTCCGAGCGGCGGCAGTATCAAAAGGAAAGCAACGAGCTGATTTCCAAAAAAGCGCACGCGGCCCACGCCGCCTCGCTCAAACCCATCGTCTGCGTGGGGGAGACCTTGCAGGAACGCGAAGCCGGCCAGACCGAGCGGGTGATTGACAACCACGTGCGCGGAAGCCTGGCGGGCTTGACGGCGGCGCAGATGGAGGAAACGATCATCGCCTACGAGCCGGTCTGGGCCATCGGCACCGGCAAGAATGCGACCTCGGCCCAGGCCCAGGAGGTCCACGCCTTCATCCGGCAGTTGCTGGCCAAGTTGTATGATGAAACGGTGGCGCGCCACGTCCGCATTCAATATGGCGGCAGCGTCAAGCCGGCCAACGCCCGCGAATTGATGACCCAGCCGGACGTGGACGGCGCCTTGGTCGGCGGAGCTTCGCTGGACGACCTGAGTTTTTCTGATATAATTAAAAATTCCATCCAGGGAAACAGTCGGGCCTGAGTTAAAGAAAAAGATTATGAATGTATTGTTTGGTTTTCTTACCGTGATCCTGTTTTTGGATTGTGTCGTCCTGGTTTTCCTGGTCTTGCTGCAACTGCCCAAGAAGGAGGCGGGCGCGGGCATGGCGTTTGGCGGCGCGGCCACCGACGCGCTTTTTGGCGCCGGCTCGGGCAACGCCCTGACCACCATCACCAAATATGCCGCCGGCATATTTTTTGGGCTGTCCCTGCTCATGGGCATCATGTCGGCGCATCAGGGCAAGAGCGGCGCCAGCGCGTTGCAGGACGCGCTGACCAAGGCAGGCGCCGCGGGGCACGTTCCCGTCACACAGCCCTCCACCGCCCCGGCCACTGCTCCGGCCGGCAGCAATTTCCTGGAAATGGCTCCCCCGGCCAATGTCGCTCCCGCGGGGGCCACGGCCCCGGCGGCGGCTTCCAATTCCGCGCTGCCAGGCCTCCAACTCCAGACGCCCGCTCCGCCCACGAACAAGTAATCTCCCATGCATCCCTGGCTGCGCACGCTCGGAAGTATTCCGGGCGCGGCAGTCTGCCTGTGGCTCCTGGCCGCCTGCTCCGTCGCCGAACCAAAGGCGGACTTGGTGGTGATCAACGGCCCGGACCCGCAAACGGTGGACCCGGCGCTGGCCACCGGCATCGAGGATTTGCGCGTCATCAATGGCCTGTTTGAGGGCCTGACCCGCTACGACCCGGTCACCGCCCGTCCCATTCCCGGGCTGGCGGAACGTTGGGAAATCTCCCGCGATGGCCGCGTCTATACCTTCCACCTGCGCGACAAACTGATATGGTCCCCCGGCCAACCGATCACGGCGGGGGACCTGGTTTATTCCTGGCTGCGCGTGCTCGATCCACGGACCGCCGCCGAATACGCCGGCCAGCTTTATTATGTGACCAACGCGCAGTCCTTTAACAACGGGCGCCTGAAAGACCCCTCGCTCGTGGGCGTTCACGCGCTGGATTCCCGCACGGTGCGGGTGGAGTTGAACAGTCCAACGGCTTTTTTCCTGGATCTCTGCGCCTTCCAGACTCTGGCCGTGGTGCCGCGCCAGGTGATTGAAAAACAGGGCGACCAATGGATGCGCGCCAGCCCCCTGCCCACCAGCGGCCCCTATTTGCTCGATGGCTGGCGCTTGAACTACAAAATCCGCCTGCGCAAAAACCCCTATTACTGGGACGCCGCCAACACCCGGCTCGATCTGATTGATTTCCTGTCCGTCAGCGCCCCCAACACCGCCTTGAACCTCTATGACACCGGCCAGGCCGACGTGATCTGGGACCTGACCAACATCCCCAACGAATTGGTGGACGAACTCAAAAAGCGGCCCGATTACCACGCCTTCCCTTATCTGGGCGCCTATTTCTTCCGCTTCAACACCACCCAGAAACCCTTCGACGATTCGCGCGTGCGCCGCGCCCTGGCGCTGGGTCTCGACAAAAAACGGCTCGTCACCCAATTCCTCCACGCCGGGGAGAGGCCGGCCGACCATCTGGTGCCCGACGGCACGGCTCATTACACCCCGGCTGCCGGCCTGGGCTATGATCCCGACCAGGCCCGGCATCTGCTGGCCCAAGCCGGGTTTCCGGGCGGCAAGGGCTTTCCCCGTTTCCATTACCTGTTTGAGGGATCGGGAGGCGGCGGACGAATTCACGAGCAGTTGGGCGTGGAAATGCAGCACGCCTGGGAGGAGCAGCTCGGCATCCACATGGAGCTGGCGCAAATGGAAAAGAAAGTCTTTCTCGCCGCGCAAAACCACTTGGATTACGATCTCTCCCGGTCCAGTTGGATCGGCGATTACAACGATCCCAACACTTTTTTGGAGTTGTTTCGCAGCGACAACGGCAACAACCGCACCGGCTGGAAAAACGCCCGCTACGACAGCCTGATGAGCCAAGCCAATTTGCAAACTGACCCAGCCCGGCGCGCGGCCCTGCTGCAACAGGCCGAAACCATCCTGGTGCGCGAGGAACTGCCGATTGTCCCGATCTATTTCTACGCCGGCTTCACCTATTTCAATCCCGCCAGGATCCAGGGAATCTTCCCCAATATTCTTGACGTGCATCCCCCCAACGCCATCTGGAAGGTCGAGCGCCGAGAGGCCGAAGGTGGCGCCACATCGGCGGTTCATCATTGAATTGAGGCCGCGTCTGCGAATATGTACTTTTTGAAACGCACCCTCTTTCTGCTCCCTTTGCTGCTGGTGATCAGTTTCCTCGCCTTCGCTCTGGTCCGCGCGGTTCCGGGCGGGCCGTTTGATCGCGAACGCAAACCGGCGTCCCCGGAAATTGAACGCAACCTCCGCGCCAAATACCACCTGGACCAACCGCTCTGGCAGCAATACCTCCGCTATCTGGGCGGCCTCCTCCACGGGGATTTCGGGCCTTCCCTCAAATATCGCAACCATTCCGTGGGCGACATCATCGCGCAAGGTCTCCCGGTTTCCATCGCGCTGGGAACGGCGGCGTTTTGCTTCGCGCTGGGCGCGGGGATACCGCTTGGATTTTACACCGCCGCGCGCCGGGGCCGCTGGGGAAGTTACGCCGGCAGCCTGCTGGCGGTGCTGGCGATTTGCGTTCCCAGCATGGTGGTCGGCCCCATTCTCATCATGTTGTTGGCCATCAAACTCCGCTGGTTCCCCGTCGCCCTCTGGGGTTCTCCCTGGCACCTCGTGCTGCCCACGCTGACGCTGGGCCTTTATTTCGCCGGGCGCATCGCCCGCCTCCTGCACGCGGGAATGCTCACCACCCTCCATGCCGAATTCATCACCACCGCCCGCGCCAAGGGCCTGGGCGAAACCGCCGTCCTGCTCAAACACGCCCTGCCCATCGCCGTGCTGCCGGTGCTCTCCTATTCCGGGCCGATGCTGGCCGATTTGCTCACCGGCTCGTTCATCGTGGAAAATCTTTTTCAAATCCCCGGCATCGGCGTCTTCATGGTCAACAGTTCCCTCGACCGCGATTACACCATGGTCGTCGGCCTGGTCTTGCTCTACGCCGCGCTTTTGCTCGTCTTGAATCTGCTGGTGGATTTCGCCTGCGCCGCGCTCGACCCGCGAGTCAAGTATGAATAGCCACACCCCATCCGCCGGCGCAAAGCCGCCCGCTGACCCCAGCCCCAATCAACGGGCGTGGCGGCGTTTTCGGCGCAACCCGGTGGCGATGGCATCGTCCTTCCTCCTGGGTTTTCTGGTGGCTCTGATTCTGGTCTGGCCCCTGTTCAGCCGCCCGCCATTCGCGCCCCATCTCCCCCGCGCCCTCACCCACGCCCCCAACGCCGTTTCCGACGCCCAATTCCAGCCGCCCGGCCCGCAATACTGGCTGGGCACCGACGTCCACGGGCGCGATTTGTTGAGCCGCGTTTTTAGCGGGGCGCGCCTTTCCCTCTTCGTCGGCCTGGTGGGAACGGCCGTCAGCCTGGTCATCGGCGTCTTCTGGGGCGCCATCGCCGGCTACTGCGGCGGCCGCTGGGACGCGGTCATGATGCGGTTCGTGGACGTGCTCTATTCCATGCCGTCAATTATATTTGTCATCGTCCTCATCACCTCCCTCAACGCTGTCCTGGCCAAATGGCAGAGCGGGCCGGCCCCGCTGCCCGACGCCACCGCGCGATGGCTCCAATTCACCGCCCTCTTCGGCGGCCTGGGTGCCGTCTCCTGGCTGACCATGGCCCGCATCGTGCGCGGGCAGGTCTTGAGCCTGCGCCACCGCGCCTTCGTGGACGCCAGCCGGGTGCTCGGGGCCGGCCATTTCCGCATCCTCTGGCATCACGTGCTGCCCAACGTGTACGGCCTGATAATCGTGTATTTGACAATGACCATTCCTTCCATCATCCTCTACGAATCCTTCCTCAGCTACCTGGGTCTGGGCATCCAGCCCCCCGAGGCCAGCCTGGGTTCCCTCATCGCCAGCGGGACTGAGCAGATCAACTCCATTCGCATCTACTGGTGGCTGATTGTTTTTCCCGGCGGCATGCTGGCCCTCACCCTCCTCGCCCTCAACTTCCTCGGCGACGCCCTCCGCGACGCCTGGGACCCCCGCTCGGAGAATTAATCAGTGAATGCCCGCTGGCCAACCTACTTCAATGTCTGGCCCGTCGTGCAGCGGGAACTGCGCGAAGGGGCGCGCCGTCCCTTTATTTACTGGCTGCGCGTTGGCGCCGGAACCGCCGGGCTGCTGATGGTGCTGTTTGCAACCCGAGGCCACGATGCGAACGAGCAGGAGATGGGCCAATTTCTTTTCTCGGGGTTGCATCATGTGTTGATGGGGTTGATTTGCCTGGTGGTGCCCTGGATGACGGCGGATTGCATCGCGCGGGAAAAGAGGGAAGGAACTTTGGGCTTGCTATTCTTGACTCCGTTGACGGCGGGAGGGATTGTGCTGGGCAAGGGGTTGGCGCAAACGTTGCGCGCCCTGACGTTGTGGGTCTCCGTCGCGCCAATGCTGACGATCCCATTCTTGACGGGGGGCGTTGGATGGGAGGACGCCTCCGCCGCGCTCGCGCTGGAATTCTCCGCCCTGGTGTTATGCCTGGCAGCGGGTTTGCTGGCCTCCACACTGGTCAAAGGCCGGGGTGCGGCGTTCGTGCTGGCGCTGCTTTTGGGAGTATTCTTCGTGTCTGCTTTCTCTCAATTGGTCTGCTTCTGCTTTTTGGCCCAAATTCCTTTGGGCCTCGGTTGGCCGCGCGGCTACGCCTATGTGCTCCGCGTTCGGATGGATATCCTTCTGGGCAATGTGGGCTTGCCGCCGTCGGGTCCGGGTGCCGCCGCAACAATTCATCTCTGGCACCTGACTCTTTGGCTAAGCCCGATTCTGGCCTTGCTAATGTTTTTCCTGGTCCTCCGCTTCGCGGCGTGGAGAATGGCGGCGTCCTGGCGCGACAAAATCCCCTCCCCCCGACAAGAGAGCCTGATCCGAACCTATTGCACGCCTCTGTTTCAACGCTGGTTCGCGCGAAGAACGCGGCGGACTCTGGATCGGAACCCGATTGCCTGGCTGCAACAGTATTCCTGGAAAGCGCGTCTGGGCAAATGGGTCCTGTGCCTGGCTTTTGTGGCCGTCGAAGCCGCAGTTTCGATCTCCTGGCCAATGGACGGTGACGTCGGCGAAACAACCGGACAGTTGTTGCTGTTGACTCTCGCGGCGGGCATGACTTTCGCTGGGATCAACAGTTTTGCGGAGGAAAAGCGCAGCGGCGCGTTGGAATTGATTTTGATCACCCCCGTTTCCGTCAACCAAATTATCTTCGGGCGCGTTTGGGGCGTGTGGAAACAATTCCTGCCGGCCGGACTGATGCTCGCCGGTTTCGATGTCGGAATCCATTGGCTCCAAGGGGATTTGAGATTCAACCAGCCTGGCTACGAAATCTTTTCTGCCCCGCTCAATGTTTACCTCGCGATCCGGTTGCTTGTGGTCTGTGTTTTGATGACGCTTCCCGTCTTTGCCCTCTATTTTGCCCTGCGCGTCAAGAATATGATTGTGGCCGCGGGCATGACCTGGGCTGTGATCTGTCTCCCCTTTTTATTCGCCTTTTTGTTCCTCAAGCTGTGGGTCGGGGATCTTTCGTTTTATTGGGAAGTTAGAGAATTCGACCTCATACCGAAGATCTGGGTGTCTGCGGCGGTTGGTTTGGGAAATGTCGCTCTTGCGCTGGTGGCTTGTTTTCTTCTGCGCCACAGCCTTTCGCGGAGGATCTATTCATTTTAAACCCAACGGCACAGGGAAAGCCCGCAAGCTCATTCATTCCTGTTTTTAAGCTTTCTCGTTGGTTTAAACAAGGCAAGCGTCGCCCCAAATCCGCCATCCGCAATTCGCAATTCTTGTGAGCCGAAGTTTTTTCTCGACATGCCGGCCCGCGTGATTAAAATGAGCAACGCCCGCATTGAACCACCACAATGCGGGCGTTGCTCATTTTGGCTTGTTCCAGAATCACGCAACATCCATTCCTCAATAGTGATATTCGCGCCGCTTCGCCGGGCAATTCCGCCGGATTTGCAGTCCGTTCCCGCCAGGCTAAAGGGAGATTTATTTTGCGGGGCCGGCCTTCAAGTTTTTGAGAAGATTGCGGAATTGGGCGGCGTCCGCCTCCTTCAAGGAAGGCATTTTCGACGCGGTTTCCGCCACAAGAATTGCATCCGCGGCCCGATTCTGGCCCAGCAGGAAACCCGCGTAGCGGAAGACCACTTCCGGCGAGTACGGGCAGAAAGCGAAGGCTTGTCGAAAAGCGAAATCGGCCGCCGCCGCCATGCGCTGGCGTTCTGGCGGGGATTTGGCCGTGTACTCCGCCGCCGCCGGCACGCCATCCAGCGCGCCGATCCGCCACGCATAAAGGCCGGCGATGCTGCCGCGCAGCTTCCCAATTGTCTTCATCGCATAGTCGTTTTGAACAAAACCCGGATCGCCCGTGAATCCGCGGAGGTCCTTGCGCGCATGAACCTTGTTCGCGAATTCCGCGATGGCCTTCACGCTCGTTTCTTCGGTGAGCCAATTGCCGATTATCCCGTCTGCCAGGTCGCTCCAATACTTCCGGTCGGCGTCCACCATTTGCCCGCTCAACTCCGAAAGCGGCTGGCGGTTGATTTTCAGGATCAGCCCGTGCGGCTCCAGATAAGGATATGTCCAGTCAAGCGGAAAGCTCTCCTCGATGAAGAATTCGCGGTCCGGGTTTTTGTCAAACAAGATTCTTATGATGGCGCCATTGATTTCCATGACCGCGACCTGGCCGCTCACCGCGACTCTGCCGGCCTGCTCGGTCGCGATTTCCCCCCGCATCTGGCGCGGCTCATTTGGAAAATCCCGGTCGTGGTGTAATCGCCGTGTGAGGTCGGCGTAAAAATCATTATATACGTTCTCGCTCGCCTCTTTGGTGGGAATCTGGATTTTGCCGCCATACATAAGGCGCAAGTAATCCAGATAAGTAGGGTCCGCCATGGCGTTTTGGGTGATGGTAAAGAAAGGATTACCTTCGGTTTGCGAATTGCACATTGCCGAGATGAGGAACCGGCCAGCGTCGGTGCCGCCGAGGTAAATGCACCCGGCGGGAATGGAACGGATGGTCTCGTCGGCCACGATTTGGCTGTATTTTGGGGCGATTTTGTCGAGGCAACTCCACGCGCCCCGCGTTTCCATGATGGTGGTCCAGTAGGTCGTGAAGAGACCGGTGTCGTCCTCCGAGACCTTGGCGAGTTCGGATTGGTCCAGCTTGCGAAGCAAGTCGCGCTTGCCAAGCAAGTCGCGCTTGCCAAGCAAGTTTGTCCACAGACCGTCCACGGTTTTCCAATCTCCCTTTTTCCCGGCGGCGAAATACGATTCGACCTCTGGAATGAGCGTCTTGCCGTCGGTGGCGGCCAGGGACTGCGCCTGCTGTTCTTTGGCGGCAAAAAATGTTTTCAGTTGCTCGAATTGTTTCTGACGGAGCGCCTTGGAATCGTCCATGCGTGCGGCTTCGGGCTTGCATCCGCCGACGCCAAAGAAAAGCGCGCCGACGATCAGCGCCGCGGCCCATGCCGTCGCCGGACGCAAACGTCCGGGTTTGCGCGAGGAATCCACGATGAAGCGCAGGCGGGTTTCCAGGCCCGACTGGCGGGCGATGGGAATGGCGGCGACGTAGGGAGCGCGCGCGAAATAACGGGCGATTTCCAGGAGGTGGGCGGCATATTCGGACGGGCGCAGCCCGGTGCGCAGGACCAGGTCGTCGCAGGCCCGCTCGCGCTCCTGGCGCATCTGGCGCGCGGCCAGCCAGACGAGCGGATTGAACCAGAACAGAGCGCAAATCCAATTGGCGAAGCCCTGGGTCAGACAGTCCCAGCGTTTGACGTGGCCCAGTTCGTGGCGCAACACCGAATGCAACCGGCCGCGCTCCCAGCCGGAAGCCTCCGGCGGCAGCAGGACCACCGGACTCCACCAGCCCCAGGTCATCGGCAGGAGCGATTGGGCGGATTGGAGGAAGCGGACACGGCGCTTGAGATTCAACTCCCGGCGCACACTTTCGACGAGCGGGGGGAATTCCGGATCGTCCATCCTTTTGGATGCGCGCTCGATTCCGCGCAGCAACCCGAGGCGGACCGCGCAGGCGAGCAGCGTCGCGGCCAGTCCGGCCGTCCAGGCCCAAAGAAGGCAGAGACGCGGATCAAGCGGGCGCGGCATGGACGGGCTGAAGTCGCCGGATGGCGCGGCGGTGCCGGAGGCCGTTGGCGCCGCCGCGTTGCGGGCGGCTCCAGTCCCGGTGGCAATAGTTTGAAGACTGGGCGGTTGGTTCAGGTCGGCGCGCGCGGCCCAATGCTCGATGAAATTTCCCATCCCGGCCCACGCGGGCGCGGATTGGAAGGGCGAAACCAGCGAGGCGACCGGCAGGAGAAGCAGGCCCGCCATCACGGTGAGCCAGATGAAGTGCCGCAACGCGGGCGCGCCGCGGCGGACGGCGAGCATGACGAGCATCGCGGCGGCCAGCAGCCAGAAGCTTTTGCCGGCGGCATCGCAGAGGAGTTGGGACAAAGTGTGGGAGTTCACGGGGTTAGCGTCCTTCCTTTTTTGCTTTGTTGATGATGGATTGGAGTTTGTTCATTTCCGATTCCGGCAGCCGCGTGTCCGAGGCTTCGAGCAAGGCCGCCACCGCCGGACCGACCGACCCGCCGAAGAAGGTGGCCAGCACGCGCCGCAACGCAGTGCGGCTGGCCTGGGCGCGCGGCGCGGTCGGGAGGAAAACGTAGCGAATGCCCTCGCGACGATGTTTGGCGTGGCCCTTTTGTTCCAGGATTCTGAGCAGGGCGCGCACGGCGGAGTAGCCGGGGGGGTCGGCCAGCAAGGCGTGGACTTCGGCGGCGGTGGCGCGGCCGCGGGCGTGGAGGATGTCCAGGATCTGGCGTTCCCGGCGCGAGAGTTGGGGTTCCATTTGCATATTGTGCTAAAATTTTAGCAGGACTGGAGAAATTGTCAACGGAAAAATGCTAAAATTTTAGCAACCTCGGGCCGGACGGATTCTGCCCCGTCCGTTGGTCGCGCGACGCCCGCCCCTGGAACCGGCCCGCCTCCGTCGCGGCTGCGCCATTTTTAGCGGCTGCCCAGACCGTCGTTCAGTCTTTTGCAGTCGCCACAAGTGATATATCGTGCCAGGGAACTATGACGAGTCAGCCAAACAGCAACAGCGCCGGCGGCCCCGTCCCTGACCATCTCCGCACCGGCCCCTCGCCCATTCACGGCCTGGGCGGGTTTGCCAAACACGACTTGGCGCAAGGCACGCGGGTGGTGGAATACGTCGGCCAGAAAATCAGCAAGGCGGAATCGCTCCGGCGCTGCGAACAGGGCAACTGGTTTATTTTTTCGCTGGACGATCAATTTGATCTCGACGGCGGCTTCGAGGGCAACCCGGCCCGATTTCTCAATCACAGTTGCGCCCCGAATTGCGAGGCGGTGTGCAGTGACGGGCGCATCTGGATCGTCGCCCGGCGCGACATCCAGGCGGGCGAGGAAATCACCTTCAACTACGGCTACACCCTGGAGGAGCATCGGGAGCATCCGTGCCGCTGCGGCGCCCCGGAATGCGCCGGTTACATCGTGGCCGAGGCGTTTTTCGATCACGTCAAAAAGAAATGATTCAATTCCCGCCCTTCCCGCTTTTCCTGTGCGGCGAAGAATTTCCGGATTTCGCCGGCGGGATCGGGCGTGGCCAGTTCGGCGGGGGATTGGTCATACCAATCGCGCGGAAGATGGCTGGCGTATGGTTCCTGCAAAAAGCGCTGGCAGAGCAGCGCGATCACGCCGCAATCCGTTTCGCTACGGATGAGCCGGCCCGCCGCCTGGATCACCCGCGTCATGCCCGGCTGCAAATAGGCGTATTCAAAGCCCGCCTGCTCGGTCTCGTCAAAGTAGCGCCGCAAGAGTTCGCGCTCGAAGGAAACTTGCGGCAAGCCGGGCGAGACAATCAAAACCGCCGAGAGCAGTTCGCCGGGGTAATCCACCCCTTCGGCATACATCCCGCCCAAGACCGCCAGAAGCAGAATCCCTTCCGGCGGCGGCGCGGCCAACTCCTGGAAAATCCGGCCGCGCTCGGCCGCGGAGAAGTCTGGACGTTGCGCCACGAGGTGCGCGCGGGTGGGCGGCAGCACGGCGGCCACTCTTTCGAGAAATTGATAGCTCGGAAAAAGAACCAGCGCGTTGCCAGGCTGGGCATCGGACATTTGGGCAATCAGGCGGCCAATGGGAGCGAAGTTCTTTTCCCGGGCCGCGAAGGTGGTGCGCACCTGCGGCACGACCATGATTTTTCGGTTCTCGCGCGGGAACGGCGGCGGCAGGGAAATCGCGCGCGTCCGGTCCTTTTCCAATCCGAGCGTGCGCCGGATCACCTCCGCCGGCGAAAGGGTGGCGGAGAGAAGGATGGTGGAGGAGGCCGCGCGGAATACCGGCGCCAGCGGGCGGGCCGGGTCCAGGCAGACAATCGCCAGCCGCACCCCGGCGGGGCGCCTTTCCACGACGCAGGTGAACCCGGGGCCGGACAAATTGAGCACGGCGATGAAGCGCTGCCAGGTAAAATGAATGTCAACAATAGGATCGTCCGGCAGCGCCAGTTTCGCCTCCCGTTTCCAGGCCAGGTAACGGATGAATTTCGGCTCCCATTCCTGCCAGAGCGCGCGCAACGCCCCGGCGGGCGGATCCACTTCCGAGATGGTTTCCTCCAGCCCCGCGGCGGTTTCCGCCAGAAGCGCGATGACGCCGCCCATGCTCTGCGAAATGGAGTCGAACAATTCCCCGGTTTGGAGCAGAAGGCTGTCCTGGACCGCGCGAAAAGATTCCTCCAGCAGTTCGGGTGAAAAAATCTTGCGGGCGCGGTCGGGCAGATTATGCGCCTCGTCCACCAGCAGCACCGGCTGGTCCTCCGGCTCCAGGCGGCGCAGGGCCACCCCCGGCTCAAAGACGTAATTGTAATCCGCCACCAGCGCGTCGGCCCGGCCCGCCAGTTCCAGTTGCACCTCAAACGGACAGACCCGTTCCTTTTTCGCCTCCGCAAAAACAACGTCAGGATCGAAATGGGAATGGTCCCGGCGCAGGCGGTCCAGGATTTTGGAGCGCTCCATTTTTTCCGGATAATCCCTGGCGTAGGGGCAAAAATCTTCATGACAGAGCACGCGGTCATTGGCGCACATTTTTTCCTTGGCGCGGATTTGCAGGGTGCGGAACGCGCCGCCCGGGTTCATGGCCCGCAGGGCGGAAACCGCCATGGTTTGCTGCAAGGTCTTGGAGGTCAGAAAGAAGACCTGCCGCCCGGCGGTCAGTCCGTGGGCCAGCGCCGGATGGAGGCTGGCGGCGGTCTTGCCCGAACCGGTGGGAGCCTCGGCGATCAGGTTTTCTCCCGTGGCCATGGCCTGCCGCACTGCGTCCATCATGATTTTCTGGCCGGGCCGGGGCGCGGAATGGGGAAACGGAAGATTGGCGGCGGCGGCGGCTTTTTGCAGGCGAGTTTTCGACTCCGCCCGCCAGATAGCCAGTAGTTGCCCAAGCCGCCGCTCCAGGTCGCGCTCCTGCCCCGCCTGATCGTAGGCCACGGGAATGACGTTCTGCCCGCCGCTGGCGAGGTCAACATAAACCAGCGCCCCGCCGACGGGGGAATGGCCCAGGCGTCGCCAGAGGTCGCAGTAAATCAGGAGCTGGCGCTGGTGGCGGTCGAAGGCCGCGCTGGCGCGCCGGGTTTCCGGGCCGGTCAAATAGGTGGATTTAAACTCCTCGATCAGCCACGCGCCGGAGGGTTCTTGCACGCAGCCGTCCAGCCGGCCGGTGATGACCGCCGTCCAGCCATCAATGGGAACGGACGCCGAAAGATGCACCTCGCTGCGGTAGCCCGGCCGGGCCAGGCATCGCTCCCTCAAAACCCGGCTGTGCATTTCCGCGCCCAGCCCAAGACGGTGCCAGCCTTCGCCGCGCTCAAAGCCGATCCGTCCGAAACCCTGCTCCTCGGCCAGTTCCCGCACGGAAACTTCCAGTGTTTTGCTTGCGTCGTCGAGTTTCAAACTGATAGAGTCTAGCACACCCGGCTGCGGCCAAAAGAATCTCTTGGCGCGCCGAAAACTTTGCATGGCTGGATCGGTTTTTCAACACACGCACCGCGTGATCTATGCGGAATGCACCGTGGGCAACCACGTCTATTACGCGCGCTACCTGGACATGCTGGAAGCCGCGCGCGGCGAATTTTTGCGCCAACTCGGCTGCCCGCTGCCGCAATGGCAGGAGGCGGGCGCCGTCTTCCCGGTGATTGGTCTGGAGATTTCCTACAAAGGGCCGGCCCGTTATGATGATTTGCTGACCATTGAATTGTGGGTCGCCCAAATGGGCGGGGTGCGGCTCAACGTCGGCTTCAGAATCCTCAATGCCGCCGGGGCCTTGCTGGCGGAGGGACAAACCCGCCACATCTGCGCCAGCCCGGATGAAAGGCCCAAACGCCTGCCCAAGGAGTTGATGGAACGATTGCAGCCTTTCGTTCCGGCTTAAGGTCGCGGGTGGAATTTGCGGTGGACTTCGCGCAGCCGCTGGCCGTCCAAATGGGTGTAGATTTCGGTGGTGCTGATGCTGGCGTGGCCCAGCAGTTCCTGAATCACGCGCAGATCGGCGCCGTTCTCCAGCAAATGGGTGGCAAAACTGTGCCGCAGCATGTGCGGCGTCAGGTTCCGCTCAATCCCCGCCCGCGCCGCCCTCCGCTTGATCCGCTGCCACAAGGTCACCGCCGCAAACGGCGTGCCGCGCTGGGTGAGAAACACATTGGCCGGCGACTTCGCCGTCACCAGTTTGGGCCGGCCGGCGTTGAGATACCGCCCCATCGCCTCCACCGCCTTGCGGCCCATGGGCACGACGCGCTCCTTGTTTCCCTTGCCAATGACGCTGACAAAACCGGCCTCCAGGTGAAGCTGCTCCAGGCGGATGCCGCGCAACTCCGCCAGCCGCAGCCCGGAGGCGTAGGCCAGTTCCAGCGCCGCCTGGTCGCAGAGCGCGCGCGGGTCCAAGGTCGTTTCCTGCTTGAGCAGTTTCTCAATTTCCGCGTTGGAAAGCCATTTTGGCAGCCGCTTCCACCGGCGCGGCAAGGAAAGATTCTCGGCGATGTTTTGCGGCAGGTGCCTCTCCGTCTCCGCGAACGCGTAAAAAGCGCGCAAGGCGGCGATTTGCAGATAGAGCGTTTCCGTGCTGAGCTTGCGGGTGGATTCGGGCGGGGCCTCCTTCAACGCCCGCGTCCGCTCGTGTTCCATAAAAGCCATCAAATGGGACAGCGTGACCTGCGTCCAATCCTTCAATCCCTGCCCTTCCGCCCAGGCGAGGAAGTTCTGCAGGAGCGCCGCGTAGGTTTTTTCGGTTTGCGGCGAGTGCCCTCGCTCCTGCCGCAAATACGACAAAAAATCTTCGACAAGATTCTGCATGGCCGGCCCGATCCATCAAAAGCGCCGCGGCAAGGATCTTACAGCGCCTTTCCCGTCAGCCGCTGGTAGGCCTCCAGGTATTTCTCGCTGGTTTTGGCGATGACCGGCGGCGGCAAAGCGGGCGCGGGCGGCTGTTTGTTCCAGGAAAGCGTCTCCAGGTAATCGCGCACAAATTGCTTGTCGAAGCTGGGCTGGCTGCGGCCCGGCTCGTACTGGTCGGCCGGCCAGAACCGGGAGGAATCCGGCGTCAGCGCTTCGTCAATCAGCATCAACCCGCCCTCATGCAACCCAAATTCCAGCTTGGTGTCGGCGATGATGATCCCGCGCTTCAACGCCAATTCCGCGGCAAAACAATAGATTTTCAGCGTCAAATCGCGCGCCTTTTCCGCCACGTCCGCGCCGACAATCCGGCAGGCCTCCTCAAAGGAAATGTTTTCGTCGTGGCCCGTTTCAGCCTTGGTCGCCGGCGTGAAAACCGGGGCGGGCAGACGGCAGGAATTTTGCAGCCCGCTCGGCAGCTTGATCCCGCAAACACAGCCCGTTTTCTGGTAATCCTTCCAGCCCGATCCGGTGAGATAGCCGCGCACGACGCATTCGATGGCCAGCGGCTGGGTCTTTTGCACCACCATGCTGCGGCGGGCCAGGACGCTGGAAAACTTTTCCAATTCCGGCGGCAGCGGGTCCCCGGCGCGGGCGGTCAGATGATGGGCCGTCAAATGGGCAACCTGTTCAAACCAAAAATAGGAGAGTTGCGTCAGCACTTCGCCTTTGCGCGGAATGCCGTTGGGCATAATGCAGTCAAAAGCCGAGATGCGGTCGGTGGCGACGATGAGCAAACGGTCGCCCAGATCAAAGATCTCCCGGACTTTGCCACTCTTGACCTTTTTCACCCCTGGCAAATCCAACTCCATTAGCGGTTCATTCGGCATCCGGGCAAATATAAGTTCAAAGTCGAAACTTCAAAGTTCAAAGTGAAAAATTCCGCAAATTCGCCCTCCCGCCGCCCCCGCGCCCGCCCTCCGCCGATCCGGCCGGGACAACCGATCAGCGCCCGCCAACCAAGCTGGGCTGGCCCCGCGCTACGCCCGCTCCATGTACTTGCCGGTGCGCGTGTCCACCTTGATCTTCTCGCCGGTCTTGATGAACAGGGGCGCCTGCACCGTGATGCCCGTCTCCAGGACGATGGGCTTTTGCACGTTGTTGGACGAATCCCCCCGAATGCCTTCGGGCGCGTCGGTCACCTTCAAAATCACGCTGGATGGCAGTTCGATAGTCACGGCTTTGTCCTCCACAAAAGTCACCGTCACGCTGCCATTTTCCACCAGATAGTTCTTCGCCTCCCCCACCAGTTCTGCGATCAGCGTCGTGGTTTCGTAAGTCTCCGGATCGGAGAAAACAAAATCCTCCCCGTCCTTGTAACTGAAATCCATCTTGCGCGTCATCATCGGCACCACCTCAATCTTTTCCGTCGAACTGAAGCGGACGTCGGACGTTTTGCCCGTGCGGATGCTGCGCAGGGAGGCCTGGACAAACGCCCGCAAATTGCCCGGCGTGCGGTGCTGCGTGTCCAGGACCACCGAGATGTCGCCATTATAACTCAGGGCCATGCCCTTCCGTAAATCGTTTGCTGATGCCATAGTCGTTTTGTTTCTGTCCGGCTTTTCGTCAAGCGGAGCGGAACAAAATAGCCGAGAGCCGGACGTTTGCAAGCGCAAAATCTGCCTTTTTTGACGCCAAATTTCCCGCCCCGTTTTCCGTGGCGCATTCTTCCCGCTTCGTTTATCACAAACGGATGAGAATTGGTGTGTTGGCCCGGGGCATGGAAGATTTGGACTGGATTCAGCGGCTGGGATTCCGCTCCACCCAGTGGATGCGCTTTGCCGAAAGTCCCGCCGCGCCGCCGCAGGCGGACTGGAAGCCCTTCGCCGAACAATTCGCGGCCCAAGCCAGGGCGCGCGATGTCCGCATTTCGGCCATCGGCGCCTATTACCGCAATCCACTCGACCCAACGCAGACGGAACCGGCGCGCGCGGTGCTGCGTCGCGCCATTGAAGTGGCGGCGCATCTGGGGGTGAGGACGGTGTCCGGTTTTGCCGGCGGGGTGGTGGAAGTGGAGTGGAACGCGCGCGGCGGCAACCCGGTCTATAAACCGCTGGAGAATTATTTGCCCCAGGTGCTGGCGTTTTGGGAGCCGCTGGCGCGGTTCGCGGCGGAGCGCGGCGTGCGCATCGCATTTGAGAATTGCCCGCAAGGGACGTGGCGGCTGCCGGTCATGCACTACAATCTGATGAGCCAGCCGGCGATGTGGGAGCGGTTTTTCAACCAGACCCAATGCGAAAATCTCGGCCTCGAATGGGACCCCAGCCACTTGCTCTGCCAGTTCATTGATCCGGTGGCCAACCTGCGCAAATTCGGCGCGCGCATTTTTCATGTCCATGCCAAGGACGCCTTCATCAGCCGGCCATTGCTGGAGGCTTACGGGATTTGTCATCCGGGCGTGGCGGAGCACCGGTTTCCGGGCTTGGGCCAGGCGAACTGGGGGGAGATTGTGCATGGGCTTTTGCGGGCCGGCTATGATTCGGACTTGAACATTGAAGGCCGCCACGACCCGGTTTATCGCAACCACGAAGGCGGGCCGCAGTTGGAGGACACCGGCTTGTTGATCGCCCGCAAAACGCTGGAGCCATTGGTGGGGAAGGAGGATTGAGGAACGGCCTCATTTCACCCTTTCCGGCAATCTCTCCTAATGTTGCGAATAAATGACTTCCCACGGTGGGAACGGAGTATGGAGGGATTTGCGAGGGGAGGCGCTGGATTGCGACTTGTGGGAAGGGGTTGCTGGCTGACCGGCAAGACTTCCGGATGGCTCGACCCTTCGCCAAAATGGAGGAGAAAATTGAAAAAACGGACGAAAGTGTTGTTTGACCCGGCGACGGCGACGGTGATCGGGGACAGCGATCTGGCGACGGCCATATTGACCGCATGGTGTTAGCGCCGACGTGAAAATGCAGATGGATCGGCCAGGCGTGGCCCGGAGGGACTGGATTTTTGTATTTCAACAAACGAACCGGCAGTTGTATCTTAAGCCTCCGTAACCGATCAAACAAAACCGCACAGAAGAAAATATGAGAACCTCAGTACGAAGTGCCGCTGTTCTGCTCGCCATGGCCTGCCTTCCGGCTATGGCCCAGCCTCCCCAGGCGGTGGCTTCAGCACCCCAGCCCCAGACCCCGGCGGTGGAAGACTTCAAGCCGTCGTCACTAAACCAATCCGGCAAACAGTATCCCA
>Ga0182027_10001347_pt1 | contig 41327 bp, 28 predicted proteins | sample 712E1DmetaG_FD_121300 | JGI IMG/M metagenome (GOLD analysis project Ga0182027, IMG submission 121300) | Permafrost microbial communities from Stordalen Mire, Sweden - 712E1D metaG (Illumina Assembly) | ecosystem: Environmental > Terrestrial > Soil > Wetlands > Permafrost | place: Sweden...
GTAGACGCCGGCGTAGGTAGTGGTCGTCTTCCCGTCGGGCCCCGGGTGCTCGGCGACCGCGACATCGGCCGCTTTGCGCTCGAGGAAGGTGAAGTCGGTCAGGGTCGCGTACAGCTCGTCCTTGTCGCCGGCGCCGGCCAGGTGGAAGGGCAGCTCGCTCAGGCCGCGGGCGTAGCCGCCGGTCCAGCTGCGATCCTTGGCCGGATCCGAGCGGCCGCGGAAGTAGCCCGCCAGCGCCGCGTTGCGCTGCGCCGCGTGCTCGCCGGCCAGGCACTCGGCGGTGGCGGCGTCGCGCAGCTGGTTGTGATAGAAGGCGAGCAGGGTCGTGCCTTCGGCGCTGCGCTCGGCCAGATAAGGCGCCACGTCGAAGTAGAGGCGGGACCAGGCGACGATCGGCAGCCGTCGCTCGGGGAGCTTCTGGAACGAGCGCGCCACGAAGTCGTCGAGGACGGCGTCGTCGAGCGAGAGGACGTCGAGAACCTCGTCTTCCGAGAGCCCGAACCGAGAAGCGGCGAGGTACCCAAGGGCGTTCGCCACCAGCACCGGCCCATGGTTGGCACGGGCCGACAGGCGGGGGAAGAGGTTCTTGCGGATAAGCCCCTGGACGCCTTCGTGCAGGACCGTGTCGGCGGCCGGCGTGTAGGAGCGCCACAGCCGTACCTCCTCGAACGCGAGTCGCAGGTACAGCGGCAGGCCCTCCGATCGACCGAACTTCTCGAGCACCTCCTTGCGCTGGGCGGCCTGGAGCGCCCGGCCGGCGTGATCGAGCCACCTGGTCAGCAGCGTGCCGGCTTCCTTGTCCGACATCGGCTTGACGGTGACGACGTCGGGCGTCGGGTGCTTGGTCGACAAGGCCTTCTCGCACTCACCTGGGAGCGTCGAGACGACGAGCCGGACGTTGGCGGGCAGATTGGCCGGCAGCCACGACAGACTGCGCGCCGCCCCCGACAGCTGGTCGAGAGCATCGAGGACGACGATGAGCGGGCGTTCGGCCTTGGCCAGTTCAAGGCGCTTGCCGAACTCGACGGCGAGGTCGTTGTACTCCGAGGGGATGGTCGACTCGTCGCCTTCGTAGTCACGGGTGATCTGGCGGCACAGCGAATCGAGGAGCGCGCGCCCGTCCGATGACGCCGGCGTCGCGCCGATGAAGCGGTAGACGACCAGGGTGTTCGAATGGGCCAGCTGCGCCTGCTCGAACACCTTCGCCATGAGGGCGGACTTGCCCGAGCCGGGCTCGCCGACGATGGCCAGGGGCTTGGCGTCGCCGCCCGCGAGATAGCCGGCGATGGCCGCCAGGGGCTCCTCACGGCCGACGAAGTGGCTGCACCGATCGCGCCCGAAGTCCTCGTGCGCCCAGATCTCGGCTCGCAGCTGGTCGATCTTGGCGGCCATGTCGAGCTCGGCCCGGATCAGCGTGCCCAGGCTGCGCCAGACGTCCAGGCAGAGCGTGCCCTTCGCCTTCGGGTCGTCGAGGAGGGCCAGGCAATCGTCGAGAGTCGCGGGCTTCTCGGGCAGCGAGCCGATGTGGTCGGTGCCGATGCCATTGGCCGCCCAACTGGCCTTGTAGTCGTGGACGTTGTCGCCCAGGAGCGGGCGGAGCTTCTTCTCCTTGAGCGCGGTCTGCCGGTCGTGCGATTCGGCATCGATGGCGAAGCGACCGTCGGCCTTCGAGCCGTCGAGGAAGTCGGCGACTGCGACGTCGGTCGGCTCGGTCTTCGCGAGGTCGACTCCCGGCGCCGTCTCGAGCGTGCGGAAGAAGCAGAAGACGTGGCCTGGCGCGTCGGGCACCTGCAGGGCTCCGCGCAGGATCTCCTGCTCAGTCGCGGACGCCTCGTATCGGACGCGGGCGTCCTCGTCGAAGCCGGCGGCTGCGATCGCGGCCGACAGGATCGCGTGGAGGCGAGTCTCGGTCTGGCCCCACTCGGCGGCTTCGCGCTCAGTGGCCGTCTTGCGCGCCTCGGGGTTCGCCTTCGCGTCGACGTCGACCCGGCGCGGCTGCAGGCACCAGACGGGCGGCGCGGCGTTCTCGTCGAGCCGATACCACGTCTTGAGCAGGGCCTTGTCGTCGGCCGCGGTCACCTTGGCCTCGATGGCCGCGAATTCCTTCGCCGGGATCTCGGGCGGCAGCGGGCGCCAGCCGTATCGATCGCCGAGCAGGACGACGAAGTTCGGTCGCGGCGTGACCTTCTGGCAGCGCTCGATCTCGCCCAGGCAGATGGGCATCGTTCGCTGGTCGAGGCCGGCCTCCTCGCTGACGCCCCAGCGCAGGTCGATCGCCTGGAACCGGGCACCGCTCTTCGCGCACAGCTCGCGCAGGCGTGGGAAGACGAACCGCTGGAGGGCGTCGCGCTCGGCCTTGAGATCGCTGAACGTGGAGCTGACGAAGATCCGGAAGGTCTTGCTGGGCCGCGTGCTCTCTTCAGCCGTCATGGTTCCTCCAGCGTGTCGTGTGCGACGCAAGCGCGCCCGCGACCGCGGTTAGCGCCGTCAGACGGTCGCCCACCGGGGCTGCAGTTCCAGACATCGTCTCCGCCTTCTTCGGTTCAGCTACAAGTTCTCGTACGAGACGCTGCCCTGGTCCGCGAGGGATCTCGGCTTCATGGTGCCGGGCTTGCGGTTGCCGGCGTGAACCCAGGCGAGCGGCAGGCCGCGGGAGCGGGCCCGGGCGACGACCTCGGCGGTTCCGGCCTCGCCCTGGGCGTCCTCGCCGTCCCAGACCGCGACGAGGACGTCGACTCCGTCGAGCAGGCGCTCGTTGGCGGCGGCGTAAGCCTCCTCGCGAGTGGCGCACGCCGGCAGCCCCGTGACGTAGTCGGCTTGCGCGATCAGGCGCAGGAAGTCCTCCTTCGAATCGGGTGTAGGGAAGTCGTCGAGGAAGTCGAACTTGGGCAGCGGCAGCACCGCCTCCAGGCGCGAGCCGGCTCGCTTCAGGGCGGCCCTGACGACCAGACGATCGGCCCCTTCGGCGAGCGCGGAGACGACCACGAGCGACCGTCCCGGATGGCTCGCCTCGATCCTGGCGATGGCGGCCTCGATGCCGGCCTCGACCAGTTCGCGCTCGGCGAGCACGCGGTGGCCGGTAACCCCGATCCGCAGCGGCTCGAGATCGTCCAGGCGCGCGAGCGTCATTCCGGCCGCGTCGACGATGTCCGGCATCTCCCGGACCATCATCCGGTCCTTGTCTCGCTCGCTCTCCGAAAGCTCCTCCCACGGCCGGATGCTCGGATGCAGCCTCTTCGCATTGTCTCTTGGCTCGCCGTATCGCCAACCGGTCTTCAGCTTCCGCGCGACCCAGCGCGCATGCTCCCGTTTCGCCAGCAGCTCGACCCGCGGATCCCCCGGATCAACGCGGACTGATGGCGCCCCGGCAGGCGCGTCCTGGCGCAGGACGTAGCCCAGGACGGCGAGCTTGTCGGGCAGGTCGCGGGCGACCCCGCGGTTCTGCTCTTTCAGATGCTCGGGGAGATCCTTGAAGTCGACGAGCGCCTCGAGGGTGGGCTCGGTGAGCTGTCGGCCGGCGAAAGTGGCCAGCATCGGATGGTCCGTCAGGTACGCCAGGGTCCCGTTCCAGGCGTGTCCCTGCCCGAGCTGGTCCCGGCAGTACGCCAGGTGGACGGCCTCGGCCAGCCGTTCGAGCAGCTCGCCCTCGGGGACATAGTGATCGACGATCCGGAGGAACTCGGCCGCGTCGACGTGGGCGTCGAGCTGGTCTGCCGCGGGCAGCGCCGAGCGTTCGTAGCGGCTCGCCCCGTGGAGGGTGCTCATGGCCACGATCGTTTCCAGGGACCGCGCGCCGTGACGGTACGAGCGAACCTCGAGGAATGCCCGCAGCACACCCGGATCGATCGCGAGGCGGTCGATCTTGCCATCGTGCGCGAAGAGCCCCGACCGATCCCGCAACAGCATCGAGCGCAGCAGAATGGCCCGCCGGATGCGGTAGTACGGATCGGCCTCGGGATCGCCGCCGCGCGGGTCCGGACCGACGATGTCGACGTGGCCCTTGAGCCGGCTCGCGAAGTCGGGGCCCTTGGCCAGGCGGAAGCTGTCGCTCCGGTTCCCCTCGAAGTCGGCCAGTCGAACGCTCGTGCCACCGGCGAAGACGAAGATGGCCTTCCCGATCGGATGGATCATCTGGCCCTGCTGGAAGGTGCCGTCCTGCATCGGCGCCAGGAAGTGGCGCAGCCAGCCAAACGAGACCCCTGCCAGGTCCGAGTCGAACTCGTCCCAGAGCACGAAGGGGAGCTTGCCGCGCAATCCGACGTCGCGGACCTGATGCAGCGCGTCGGCCAGATCCGCGGAATCGCGCATCTGCGAGAGGTTGAACGGGAGCTCCTCGATCCGGTCGCCGTCGAGGGCGGACTTGGCGACCGCCTTGACACCGAACGACTTGCCGGCGCCGGGGGGCCCGAAGACGGCAATGTTCAGCGGGCGCGGGGCGGGCTCGGCGTCGTACTCGCGCATCAGCGCGCGGATGCTGCGGAAGCCTTCGATCTCGCCGCGATCGACGGTCAGGAACTTGCCGAAGCTACCGAGAGGAACGTCCTTCAGCGCGACCGCGACACCCTCGCGGGCGATCGCCTCGGCGACCGGCTCGAGCCCCTCCGGATAGCGACCCTCGAGGATGGACCAGGAGTCTGTGACCGGCTGCTCGATCTCGGCGACCGCGAACCCTCGAGGCTCTTTGGCCAGCTCCTTCGCGACATCGCAGGCGGGGAAGGCGAGGCCGGCTCGGCCGGGCTCGCAATCGGCTGCCCCGTAACCCTGAAGGTGGAGGGCCCGCGCCGCGGCCAGGCCGCTCGTGACGCCGCGATGGACGTCTGGCTTCGCCGGATCGAGCAACAGCTCGCGGGCGATTCCTCCAACCAGGCACGAGGTGTATCCGATCATGGCGCCCGGGTATTGCTCCGCCCAGCTGTTCTCGATCGCCTCGGGGTCGAAGAAGACGTGGCAGTCGGGCTCGCCCATCTGGTCCAGGCGGGCGTCTGGCGTCTGGCGCCGAGACAGGAGCACCGCGCCGCCGGTGCCCAGCGAAACCACCACATGGGCGCAATGGATGAGCCCGTTGACCGCCGGGTGGCGGCGGAGCTCCCGGGCCAGGTCGCCCGCCGTCCGCTCCCAGGAAAGCTCGCGGCTTATCTTCACGTCGCTCAAGCGCAGATCGTTGAGTGTCATCACCACGACCAGGCGACCGGCATGGAGACGCAGCAGCCGCCGCCAGAGCTCGCCCGACGCCACCGGGCAGGCCATCTTGAGCAAGACCCAGGGCTGCGGCATCGTCGTTGGCGCTGGCTCCGAGTCGGACAGGCGGAGCACCGCCGGCCATTGCTGGGGCGTGGCGCGGAAGCCCAGGTCGGCGTCATCGACGATCACGAGGTCCGCTGCTGCCGGCTCCTTGGCCGAAGCCGGGCGGGTGCCGGCGCTCTCGCCCGCGACCGCTTCGGCCGTCCGGGCTCGATCGAGTCCGAGGAACTCCTCGACGCGCCAGATCGGCTTGTCCCGGTCGCCCTTCTTCTTGGGGAACCTGGCCCAGATCGCATAGGAGTGGTGGGAGCGGGGATCGCCCGGCGCGATCGGCGCGGCCAGGGCACTCGGGCCGGAGACCTCGAGCGCGATCCCCTGGGCAGCGAGCGTGCCGGCCACTTCGTTCATCAGGCCCGCCACCAGGGCGGCTCCGCCTGGCTGACCGTACATCTCAATTCGGTCATCGGCGTTCCAGCCGATCCCCGAATCGGCCAGCTTCCGTGTCCGCGCCAGGTTCCAGTCCATGGTGACGTCGCCGGCGACGACTACGCGGCGCGGCGCCGGCTTGGAGGCGGACGCGGCCTTGGTCGCGGACGCGGTCGTGGACCCGATATCTGCGCCTTGCTTCGCGTCGCCCATGGCAAGCCTCTCTCTCCGGCCAGAGTCGACCGGACGTCACGGCCCTTCGCCGCCGCACCTCGACGGCCCGAAAAGCCTAACGCACGGCCGACCCGGAATCCGAGCGCCGGCACCGAGTCCTCACGCCGCCCACGTACGTCGCCTGACACGGCGCCCAGACTCGTTCAAGATGGAGTACTGCGAACGAGACCGCCTCGTCATCGAGCCCACTAGGGAGAATGCGCAATGGCTGACAGCGCCACCGCCACCGGCCCACTCAGCGCCGAAGAGCTGCAGCTCATCGATGCGTACTGGCGGGCCGCCAACTACCTGAGCGTCGGCCAGATCTACCTGCTCGACAACCCGCTGCTGCGCCGGCCGCTGGAGGCGGGCGACGTCAAGCCGCGGCTGCTGGGCCACTGGGGCACGACACCTGGCCTCAACATGATCTACGCCCACATGAACCGCGAGATCAAGGCCCGCGACCTCAACGCCATATACATCATCGGGCCCGGGCACGGCGGCCCCGGCCTGGTGGCGAACACGTACCTCGAAGGCAGCTACACGGACGTTTATCCGAGCATCTCTCGGGACGAGGAGGGCATCCGCAAGCTGTTCCGCCAGTTCTCATTCCCGGGCGGCATCCCAAGTCACGTCGCGCCCGAGACCCCCGGCTCGATCCACGAGGGCGGCGAGCTCGGCTACTCGCTCTCGCATGCCTACGGTGCCGCCTTCGACAACCCCGACCTGCTGGTCTGCTGCATCGTCGGTGACGGCGAGGCCGAGACCGGCCCCCTCGCAACGGGCTGGCATTCGAACAAGTTCCTCGATCCCGTAGGCGATGGCGCGGTCCTGCCGATCCTGCACCTCAACGGCTACAAGATCGCCAACCCCACGGTCCTGGCCCGCATCCCCGAGGGCGAGCTTCGCGACTTGATGATCGGCTACGGCTACAACCCGTACTTCGTGACGGGCGACGACCCGGCGGTCGTCCATCAGCTGCTGGCCACAGCCCTCGACACCGTCCTCGACGAGATCCGCGACATCCAGGTGGCCTGGCGCTCCGGCGCGAAGAAGGGCCGCCCGGCCTGGCCGATGATCGTCCTGCGGACGCCCAAGGGTTGGACCGGGCCGAAGGTGGTCGACGGCAAGCAGGTCGAGGGCACCTGGCGCTCGCACCAGGTTCCTCTCGCCGACACCCGCACCAACGCCAAGCATCGGGATCAGCTCGAAGCCTGGATGCGCAGCTACAAGCCCGAGGAGCTGTTCGACGAGAAGGGCGCGCTCCGACCCGAATTGGCCGCTCTGGCCCCGAACGGCAAGCGGCGAATGGGCGCCAACCCACACGCCAACGGCGGGCTGCTCCTCCGCGATCTGATCATGCCGGACTTCCGCGAGTACGCCGTGGACGTTCCCAAGCCGGGCGGCTCGACGAGCGAGGCGACCTTCGTGGCCGGCACGTTCATCCGCGACGTCATGGCCAGGAACGTCGACAACTTCCGGATGTTCGGGCCCGACGAGACGGCCTCGAACCGCTTCCAGGCGATCTTCGAGGTGACCGGCAAGGCCTGGGACGCCGAAGTGATCCCCGAAGACGCCGATGACAACGTTCTCTCCGTCGACGGTCGGGTAATGGAGGTCCTCTCCGAGCACCAGTGCGAGGGCTGGCTCGAGGGCTACCTGCTGACCGGCCGCCACGGCATGTTCAACTGCTACGAAGCCTTCATCCACATCATCGACTCGATGTTCAATCAGCACGCCAAGTGGCTGAAGGTGACGCGCGACATCCCGTGGCGCCGCCCGATTGCCTCGCTCAACTATGTGCTCAGCTCGCTGGTGTGGCGGCAGGACCACAACGGCTTCACGCATCAGGACCCGGGCTTCATCGACCATGTCGTCAACAAGAAGGCCGAGATCATCCGCGTCTACCTGCCGCCGGATGCGAACACGATGCTGTCCGTCACCGACCACTGCCTGCGCAGCCGCAACTACGTCAACGTAATCGTGGCCGGTAAGCAGCCCGCCCCGAACTGGCTGACCATGGAGCAGGCCATCCTGCACTGCACCCGCGGCATCGGCATCTGGGATTGGGCCAGCAACGACGAGGCCGGCGAGCCGGACATCGTCATGGCCTGCTGCGGCGACGTCCCAACCCTGGAGACCCTCGCCGCAGTCGATCTCATGCGGCAATACCTGCCCGACGTCAAGATCCGCGTCGTCAACGTCGTGGATCTGATGCGTCTCGAGCCCGACACCGAACACCCGCACGGCATGACCGACCAGGAGTTCGACTCGCTCTTCACGACCGACAAGCCGATCGTCTTCGCCTACCACGGCTATCCGTGGCTCATCCACCGCCTCACCTACCGGCGCCACGGCCACGACAACATCCACGTCCGCGGCTACAAGGAAGAGGGCACGACCACCACCCCGTTCGACATGGTCATGCTCAACGACCTCGACCGCTTCCACCTCGTCATCGACGCCATCGACCGGATCCCGGGGCTCGGCGCGAAGGCCGCGCACGTCCGCCAGCTGATGGAGGACAAGCGCACCGAAGCCCGGGCCTACACCCGCGCCGAGGGCGAGGACGCGCCCGAGATCGCCAACTGGGCGTGGCCCTCCTAGGTCGTCGACTCACGGATCCCAGGAGCGACAAGCGTGGACCAGACGCTGGAGCGGGTGACCCCCGAGTCGGTCGGCATCCCCTCGAAGGCAATCGTGGACTGGGTGGACGAGCTGGAGCGAATTGCCCCAGACGTCCACTCGATCATGGTCCTGCGCCACGGGCGAGTCGCGGCCGAGGGCTGGTGGGCTCCCAACGCGCCTGAAATGCCCCACGCCCTCTTCTCGATCTCGAAAAGCTTCACCTCGACGGCCGTCGGGTTGGCCATCGCGGAAGGCCATCTCGGGCTCGACGATCCGGTCGTCTCGTTCTTCCCGGACGAGGCGCCGGCCAACGTGAGCCCGCGTCTCGCCGCGATGAAGGTCCGTCACCTCCTGGCGATGTGCACCGGCCACGACGAAGCGACGGTCGACGTGGTCATCCCGGGCGATCGCAGTGACCTGGTTCGCGGCTTCCTGGCCTTCCCGATCGCCTATGAGCCGGGCACTCGGTTCGTCTACAACACGCCGGCAACGTACATGCTCTCGGCCATCGTCCACAAGCGGACCGGCCTCAACCTCGTGGACTACCTGCAGCCGCGACTGTTCGAGCCGCTGGGAATTGCCAGGCCGAACTGGGAGGAGGACGCGCACGGGATCAGCATGGGCGGCTTCGGCCTGCGGCTCCGGACCGAGGACGTCGCCCGCCTCGGCCAGCTCTACCTGCAGAAGGGCGAGTGGCGCGGGCAGCGGCTGATCCCCGCCGAGTGGGTCGAGGCGGCCACCTCGCGCCAGATCGACACGGGCCCCAACCTCAACCCGAACCCGGACTGGCTGCAGGGCTACGGCTATCAGTTCTGGCGCGGCCAGCACGACAGCTTCCGCGGCGACGGGGCCTTCGGCCAGTTCTGCATCGTTGTGCCCGGGGCGGACCTGGTCGTGGCTATGAACTCAGGCATCGGGCCGATGCACCTCGCCATCGAGTCGCTATGGAGCCTGGTCCTGGCTCGCCTGCAGCCGGAGCCGCTCCCAGAGGACCCGGCCGCACAGCTGGCTCTCACCGCGCGTCTGGCGGGTCTGCGCCTCGTGCCGCAGTCGGGCCCGGCCGGCTCCCCCATGGAGGCCGACCTGGCCGGCGCCGAGTTCACTTTTGCCCCCAACGGGTTCGGCCTTGGATCGGTTCGCCTCGAGTTCGCCCCTTGTGGCGGAGCGCTGGTCATGAGTGGCGAGGGCGGCCGGCAGCCGCGGCGCCTGGAGTTTGGCAGGGGCGCCTGGCAGGCCGGCGACGCTGCCGTCGTGCGCCAATGGCCCGGCCAGCACCTGACAACCGACTCCGCCTGGATCGACCAGCCACTCGTCGCGAGCGGCACGTGGCCCCGGCCGGACTGCCTGGAAATCGACGTCTGCCTCTACACGAACGCCTACCGCTACACCCTCACACTGGACTTCGCGGGCTCGCAGCTGCGCCTCGCCGTGCACGTCAACGTCGCCTTCGGCCCCACTGATCTGGGCGTGCTCGTGGGCCGGAGAGGGGCAGGCGCCACGCCGATCGGTTGATCGCGGCGCCCACGAGGCGGCGGTGGGCGGTGGTCGGTGGTCGCGGTGGGCGGTGGGCCTCGTCGCCGGGGAATCTGCGCTGTAGCGATGCCAGTAGTGGTAAGTGGCGACCGGGCCGGAGATCCCGGGCCACGGCAGCTGCCCCCAATCGGAACCGAGCGTGAGCTTCCCGGACATAAACCCGACGGCTGCCAGTTCCGGGCATTCAGCCGCTCTCGGGCCGACATACCACTACTAGGGCTGCCGTTGCGCAACTTCCAGGGGACGCGGGAAGTCGCGCGGCCGGTTGATTGGCGTGGGCGGGCACCCGGCGGCATCTCGCCGCCCCGATCCACGGAACTGCGTTGGGCTCGCTACCATTTGGCCATGACCCCCAACTCCGACGCCAGCCTGCGATCACAGGTCCGCGAGGCCATCCAAGCCGCGTGGGCAAGCGCCCGGACCGAGTTGCCCGTCCCGGCGCCCACGGCCGACGCCACGGCCGACGCCGCGGCCGCCGGGGCGGCCGAGATCACGATCGAGCACCCGGCCGATCCCAAGAACGGAGACTTCGCCAGCAACATCGCCCTCAAGCTCGCCAAGCCCTACCGCCGCTCGCCGCTCGACATCGCCAAGGCGATCGCCGCCCACGTCGCCACGACGGCCACGGATCCGGCATCGCCCATCGCCTCGGTAGAAGTTGCGGCGCCGGGGTTCCTCAACATCCGCCTGGCCGACGCCGCCCTGGCGGCTGCGGCCGCCCGCATCCTCCGCGAGCCCGCGACCTGGGGCCACGTCGCCGCCGCGCATCCGGAGCACATCAACGTCGAGTTCGTCTCGGCCAACCCAACCGGGCCGCTCCACATCGGCAACGCCCGCGGCGCGTTCACCGGCGACCTGCTGTGCCGTGTTCTCGCCGCCGCCGGCCACGAGGTCGAGCGCGAGTACTACTTCAACGACTTCGGCAGCCAGGTCAAGAACCTGGGCGCGTCGGTCGTGGCCATTCGCGAGGGCTGCGAGCTGCCCGAAGACGGCTACCACGGCGACTACGTCTATGACATGGCAAAGGAAGTCCCGGCCGAGCTCCTGGCCGCGGCCGAGAAGTCGGGCGAGGACGCCGCGTGGGCGGTCGGTCGCTGGGCGTCCGAGCGGGTTCGGGCCGGCATCGAGGCCAGCCTCGAGCACCTCGGCTGCCACTTCGATGTCTGGCGCTCCGAGAGCACGCTCCACAACGACGGCTGGGTCAAGCAGGCGGTCGATCGACTGCGGGCCGCCGGCGACGTGTACGAGGAGGACGGCGCGGTCGTCTTCCGCTCGACCAAGTACGGCGACGACAAGGATCGAGTCATCCTGCGCTCCACCGAGGACGCCGCGCCCACCTACTTCGCGGCCGACATCGGCTATCTGGTCGAGAAGTTCAGCCGCGGCTACGGACGCATCGTCTTCATCTGGGGCGAGGACCACCACGGCTACGTGGCCCGGGTCAAGGCCGCCGCTCAGTCGCTCGGCTTCGACCGCGACCAGGTCCAGATGATCCTGACGGCCTGGGTCCGCTTCGTACGCGACGGCAAAGAGATCCCGATGTCCAAGCGCACGGGCGAGTTCATCACACTCGACGAGTTGCTCAGTGAGATCGGCGTCGACGCCGCCCGCTGGTTCTTCGCCTCGCGCGCCGCCTCGAGCGGCATCGACTTCGACATCGAGCTGGCCAAGAAGCAGTCGACCGAGAACCCGGTCTACTACGTGCAATACGCCCACGCCCGGATCGCCTCGATCCTGCGCAAGGCCGCCGACTCGGGCATGACGCCGCCCGCAGGTGACGATGCGCGGCTGGCCGGGCTGCTCGCCGGCATCCTCCCCGGAGCGCCCGAAGCCCAGCTGGCCCGCCAGATCGTGCGCCTGCCCGAGGTCGTGGAGGACGCCGCCGAGAGCGAGGAGACGCACGGCATTACCGCCTACGCCACCGAGCTGGCCACGACGTTCCACGCCTTCTACCGCGACGCCCGCGTAATCGACGAGACGGAGCCCGATCGCTCGGCCGCGCGGCTGGCATTGATTGCCGCGACCAAGACGACGCTCGCCAACGCGCTCGGACTGCTGGGGATCTCCGCGCCGGAGTCGATGTAGCGATCGCCCGACGCCCTCCGCCCGGGCTCCTCGGGATCCGAAGTTTCCTGATTCACGCCAGGACGACATCGGGCAGACTTTCGCCGACGAGACTCGCTCGGGCAGCCTACGATCGACCGGGATCCGTCGAATCCGCCCCCAGTTGACCCGGATTTGGTGCCCTTCTCTCTTCTCTGCGCGCCGGCGACGCCCAATCCTCTGCCGAATGTCGATCTGATGTGAATCCGGCAAGTTCCGGCCCAGATCTGGGGTGCCGAACCGGCCCCGGACGGCCGCCGGGTCTGTGCGGCCCGGTTCACCCCATCGTGTTGCAGGCGATGAACTCCGGCACGAGCGCCTCGCTCGAGGCGATGGCGATATCCACATGCGTGGTGTCGCCGCAGATTCGGTACTGCGAGCCGAGCGCCGCCACGGTCTGCTGGACGGCCTCGTTGAAGGCGTCGCGGCCGGCCGCCGTCCGCCAGGCCGTGTGGAGCACGATCGCCCACTGGCCGCCGGGCCCCTCATAGAGCCCGATTCGATCGCCCGCCCAGGAAGAGACGGCGCTCGCGGCTGCGCTCGACCCGCTGCCCGTCCCGTCGTTGCCTTCGAGCCATATGCGCAGCTGCAGCTCGCCCAGCGTGTCCTGCATGGTCAGCTTCCAGTCGCTGCCGAGCGTCGTTGGGACCGGCGGAACTGTCAGCGCAACCGGCTTCACGTGGGCCGTGTACAGCTCCGGGTGGAGGATCTGCGAGGTCGAGTCGGGCGGGTTGGCGTAGAGCTTGTCGACAGCGGCCCAGCCGCCCGTGTTGTAGATGCCTTGCACGAAACGGAGTCCGTCTTCGTAGGGGTAGGTGAGTGTCTCGCGGAGGATCGCCGGCGCTTTGGCCAGCTGATCGGCCTGGGGCCCGCTAACGGACTGGCCGGCGATGGCCAGCAGCTCGCCCAGAGACAGGTTGTTCGCCGACCAGAGGGTCATCACCAGCGTGGCGTCGCCCTCGGGCAGGGCGGTCCTGGCCAGGTCGCGATCACCCTGGTCGGGCGTGTTGGTGGCCAGCTTGTCGAGCCCGAAGTTCTGATCCTGCAGCGCATGGGTGTATTCGTGGGAGAAGGTCAGCTTCTCGAGCCCGCCGACGCCGCCCGACTGCGACAGCACGTACAGCCCCTTCGAGACGGTGTCGTAGAAGCCGATCACCTGGCCGGCCTGCAGATCGAGTTCCATCTGCTCGAGGGACGACCCGGCCGGCAGAAGCCCCAGGTGGATCAACAGCCTGCTCTCGTTGGCCATCGCGGCGTGATCAGTCTGCTCGGCATTGGCCTTGGTGAGCCAGTCGCTGACGCCCTTCGAGTCGAGCAGCACCGGCTTGACCGTGTCTTTGGCACTCAACTGGCGAATGGCCTCGACCTGGCTCTCGATTGCGGCATAGACCGACTGGTCGGCCTGGTTCGGCGAGCCGGCGGCCGAGGGAGCGGCGCTGGATCCGAGCGGCGACGCGGGCGCCATCGACGCGACAGACACGCTCGGCGCGGTCGATGCCCCACTCGACGGCGCGGCGGTATGGGCGGTGGAGCCGCAGGCCGAGACGGCGAACGCGAGTCCGAGCAGCAGCGAAAGGCCAACTCGGCGATGTCGATACGATTGCATGCCGGCATTCTGCCAGGGCTCGGGGGAGACGTGGACCGTGGACCCGCCGCGGGCCGCGGGGTGCGGGGTGCGGGGTAGGGGGTGCGGAGGCAGACTGCTCGTTCCAGCGGTAGATTGGATCACTTTGTTATCGTTTCTTAACGCACCCCGACCCCTGCTTTCATGTTGGGAGGCTAATCTTCGCTTGGGAACACTGGACGAGCCTCCTGAACGTTCCACACTCCCTCCCTCCCTCCGACCGGAGGTGCCGATTGGGCAGGCGCCTCCGGTCCTCCTTTTGTGGGCCAAAATGCCCCGTCGGGGAGCTGCCCGTCCCGGTAGGTCGGGTAGCCCGGTCCGATAAGCGGCAATACAGCGACCTGTGCAAGAATCCCCTCATGGAGCTCACCTGGTATGGGCGGACTTGCGTCCGCATGCGTGGCAAGGACGCGGTCGTTGTGGCCGACGCCTATCAAACTGTCGTCGGGCCAACGGGCCGAGGGATCACCGGCGACATCGTCACCTATAGCCACCCCGACGATTCGCCGTTGCCCAAAGTCAAGGGCGGTCGCCCGTCACGCGACGGCAGCACGATCATCCCCGGTAGCCTGGAAGAAGCCTTCTGCCTCGACGGACCGGGCGAGTACGAGGTCAAGGACGTCCTGATCACCGGCGTCAAGACCTTCCGGGACGAGCATCGGGGCAAGGAGCGAGGCCGCAACGTGGCCTTCATCGTCGAACTGGACGGCGTCCACGTCATTCATCTCGGCGACATCGGCCATCTACTGACCGAGGACAAGCTCACCGACATCGGCCCCGTGGACGTGGCCTGCGTCGCGGTGGGCGGGGCCCTGCCCGCCAACAAGGCCGCCGAGCTGGTCGCTCAACTCGACGTCAAGGTTGTCGTTCCGATGCCGGTCTGCGACGACGCGGACGCCACCGAGGCGCTGGCCAAGTTCTTCCACGAGATGGGCGTGTCGGCGCCACCGGCTCCCCAGTCCAAGCTGGCGCTGATGCCGTCGTCGCTCCCCACCGAGGTCACCACGGTTCTGCTGGAGCCCCGCGGCAAGATCTAGGCCACGGGTCAGTCGGGGAGGTCGACGCCGATGCCGGAATCTTCGTGCTGGTCGTAGGGATACTCGTCGATGTGCGTCTCGGTGATGACGCTCCGCTGAGCCAGGAGCAGGGCACGTTCCTGTGGTCCCAGCTTGCCCGATCGATAGATCGCCACCAGCGCCTCGGCCGCAGCCTTGCGCACATCCAGGTAGTCCTTGAGCGCGCCGATCAGGACCGCGACTGCCCGTCCATCGCCGATGCGTCCAAGGGCCTCGGTGGCGGCCTTGCGCTCCCAGCCGCTGCCGTCTTTGAGCACGACCACGAGCGGCTCGACGGCGCGGGGTTCGCCGATTCTGCCGATCGAGTCGATGGCAGCCTTGCGCACGTGCTGGACCTCATCTTCGGTGGTGAAGGCAACGAACAGGGGCTCGATCGCGCCCACGCCTCCAACCTTGCCGAGTATCTCGGCCGCGACCATCCGCACGTACCAATCATCATCATGCAGGGCTCGGATCAGGAGTGGCGCCGCGTCGGTGTCTTCGATCTGGCCTAGGGCGCTGGCGGCCGCGTCCCGCAGGTCCCTGTCGGAGCCTTTGAGGGCGACCAGCAAGGCCCCGATCGCCGGCACGCCTATCTTCGCAAGCGCCCCAACGATCGCTCCCCTCACGTGTGGGTCTCCGCCGCCGAGGGCAGCCATGAGAGGCTCCACGGCACGAGCGTCGCCCATCTGCCCGAGCGCGTCGGCGGCTCGTCTACGCACGCTCTCGTTCCAGTCCTTGAGAGCAGCCGCGAGAGGCTCCACGGCCGCAGCGCCGCCCATCCGCGCGAGCGCCTCGACCACGATCATCCGCACCCCCTCGTTGGGATCACTGAGCGCGGCGATGAGCGGATCCACGGCGCGCGGGTCGGCGATTGCGCCCAGCGCGGTGGCGGCGGCCTTGCGCACGTCCTCATGCTCATCTGCCAGGGCGGCGATGACGGATTCGGCAGCGCGTGCGTCGCCGATCTGGCCGAGAATCGCAACGGCCGCTCCGCGCACGGACGAGTCCGGGTCACCGGTGGCGGCGATCAGCGCCTCGACGGCCGGGCCGCCGACATGGCCCAGCGCCTCCGCGGCGATCGCACGCACCTCCGGGTCCGAATCCTCGAGCGCGGCCACGAGAGGCGGGACGGCGCGCGGGTCGCCGATCTTGCCCAGCGCGGTGGTCGCGGCAAGTCGGATGCTCGAGTCCTTCTCGTAACCCAGCGCCTTGATCAGCCCGGCAACGTCCCCGCTGGCCTCGAGCTTGTGGACATCTGGTGGTCCGAACAGCGGCATCGTGCGGTCTCCTCAGGATCAGTCTGACACTGTAGGTGTCGGCCGGCGATGGGCTAGGATGCGTCCGGCCGGGACTGGCCTTCGAAGCGACCGTCGCTCGGGCCGGGTGGCTTCGTCCGGGGCTCCGGCATCTGCCACAATCGCCAGGCTTCGGCGTTGACTCAGATGAGGGAGGTCGTGCTTCATGGCGGACGTAGAACTCACGGCGCCTTTCCCGGCATACAACGGGACCGGGCCGTATGTCTTCGTCAGCTACGCTCACGCCGATGGCGACAAGGTGTTCCCAGAGATCGCGTTCCTTCACGCGCAGGGGTACCGGATCTGGTACGACGAAGGCATCGATCCGGGGAACGAGTGGCCGGACGAGATCGCGAGGGCACTTCAGGCGGCGTCGTATTTCCTCGTCTTCATTTCGCCGCGCGCCGTCGCGTCGAGCAACGTGCGAAATGAGATCAACGTTGCTCTGAACAAGCGCAAGCCGTTCATGGCGATCCATCTCGTCGAAACAGAGCTGACGCCCGGCCTCGAGCTGAGGATGGGGGACATTCAGGCCCTCATGCGCTTCAGGATGGGCACAGAGAGCTACCGCGAGAAGCTGCTCAAGGTGCTGCCCCTCTCGCTAAAGGACGAAGCCCTGGCCGGCTCGTCTTCGGCGGCCGAAATCGGAGCGTCCGGCGCCGCCGGCAGCGGGGCGGCGATCGCGCCCCCCACCGTTGCGCAGCCTGCGAACGCCTCCCGAATCGATCCCGAGGCCTATACGAAGAGCATCGGCCTTTCGGTCGTCGACTCGGCCGGCGCCCGGACTCTGCTCAAGGAATACGGGATCGTCTACCGGCCTTTCGGCGGCAATACGATGAGCAACGCGTTCACGGAGGGTTTCATCCTCGAGAAGGGCACCGCCGCGCAGACCATCCCATGGAGCTCGATCCGTCGCATCGTCGTGCAGGGCAAGGATTCGGCGACGGTGGAACTTCGCGACGGGCGGTCGATGGGCCCGGTCAAGCCGCGCTCCGGATACCTCGTGGGGACCGACGACTTCGGGTTCGAATTCAGCGTCAGTCTGGCCGATGCCGAGACGATCAGCTTCGTGATGGAGGCGGACGGTTCGGAGTGGAACGCCCTGCTGCGGGACATCCCGGAGCTGGTCCGCAAGACGACGTCGCCGGGCGGCTACCAGGCCACGTTCAAGCTCGTGCCGCAGGAGCATGGAGTGCTCGTCACGCTCGACCACTACTTCGACGGCGAGCTGAAGGCCTCGCAGACGTTCGAGATGCCCGGGCAGTACGACTTCCGCGCCTCGCGCAGTGATTGGGGCGGTTGGAATGTCGCCGTCCACGCCAAGGAGTACTACAACCTCAACGGCTACGAAGCCGAGACGGCAACGAGCCTCGCCAAGGCACTCACGCGGCTAAACGAGCTGTCGTCGAAGCGCTGAGCAGTTCGGATCCCGAGACTGCCTCGCCAGGGGACGGTTGGCGATTGACTCAGGTTGGGAACTCGACGCCAATTCCTTCGTCTGTGTGGACTTGGCATTTGCCAACCGGGTTCGTCGCCAGACCGAGCGCCTCGAACCGCCCCGCGGCCTCCGCCGGAGATCCGGTCGCCGCGAGCGCCACCGACGCCAGGACGCGGCGGGCATGGCCGGCGGTCTCGTACGGATGAGGGCCGTCGCGCATGATCGAGAGCAGCGGGCCTCGCCGCATCAGGCCGCGCTCGGGGTCGGGCTGCTCCACCACCGCGTCGAGGTTCTCGAGGCTGAACATCTCGGCCATGGCCCGCTCGGTGATGGTGTCGAAGGTTCGGCGATAGCTGGCGCAGTGCGGGTCGCGCGCCGTCGGGGCGAGACTCCCGCCCGAACCCACGAGCGCGTTGTAGGGGCAGCCGCCTTTGCAGAAGCCGAAGTAGGCGCAGTCGCCGCAGGCCTCCTTGACGTGCTCCTCGCGCGCGCGGAACTCGCGCCAGACCGGCGAGGCTTGCAGCTCCTCGAGGCTCGGCCGGCGGGCGACGTCGCCGACCCGATACTCCTCCATCCCCGCGAACCGCTGGCACGGGTAGATCGCCCCGTCGGGCCCGACCGCGAGGTACCCGCCCAGGCACTCGCCGAACGTGCAGATTCCGCCTCGACCGGCCGACACGCTTCGAGCCATCGAGTCGAGGGTGCTAATTCGAACCTTCGTCAGGTTCTCCAGATACCGATCGAGCAGACCGACCAGCAGCTCGCCGTGCGCCTCGGGCGTGATCGACCAGGCGTCGGCCTCCAGCCGTGGATCGGCCTCGGGGCAGCGAAGCGACGGAAGGGCCGCGTGGACGGAGAAGTTGAGCCCCTCGCGGACGAAGAAGTCGAAGATCTCCTGGGCGTGCGGGACCGACTGGGCGGTGAAGGTGCAGATGACCCCGACGTCGATGCCGTGGGCGCGCGCCCGTTCGATGCCGGCCATCGTCTTCGCGAAGTAGCCCGCCCCGCGCTGGACATCGTTGACCGCCTCAGGGCCGTCCAGGCTCGTGCCGAGCGAGACGCCGTACTCGCGGAACAGGTCGCATAGCTCGTCGGTGAGGAGCCAGAGGTTGCTTTGCGCCGCGAACCGGACCTTGCGCGGGGCGAGGCCATCGCGCAGAAGCGGGAGAGCTTCGCGGTACCAGCGGGCGCCGGGGACGAGCGGCTCGCCGCCGTGAAACGTGATCTCCAGGGCGCCGTTGCCCGGCGGGCTGCCGTTGTGGCCCCTGCCGCCGGCGCCGCCGCTCCCCTCGTTATCGCCCCCATCGGGCCCGGCGTGGCCCAGGGCCCGCTGCCACTCAACCACCGCTTCGAGCGTTTCGAGGCCCATGGTCTGGCCGCCGGCATGCGGCCCAAAACAGTAGGCGCAGCCTGCCGGACAGGCGAGCGTGGGAACGAGCATCAAATGCTGGGACATGCGACCTACCAACAACCCGACCTCGGCGGGGAGACAAGTGTAGGGGGGAGACAAGCGCCGGCCGGCGCGTCTTCGCAGCGATCTCGCACGTTTTCGGTGCCGCCGAAGGAGAATGGGCTCGCAACAGGGATCGCGCCGGCAACCACACCCTTCGCGGCCGATTCGAGCCCAACATCCGAGCCGCCGCCGAAGCTCAAGGCAGTCCGAGCTCGCGGATTCACGTGTTCGCCGGCCCGTCAGGGCCGACAAACTGCGCACGGGCCCTTCCGCTTTCGGTGCGACCGAAATCCTGCAGGATCGCGGCGCTGCACGGACCCATAGCCCGAGCGGCTCGGACGAAGCTCAGCCGCCCAAGCTGGTTCAGCCCCGCACGAACGCCACCCGCCCGCGCTTGATCACCGTTCGCGCCGGCCGCGCGCCGAGCCAGTAGGGCAGCTGATCGACTGAAGGCACGCCCCACACGACCAGGTCCGCCTGCTTGCCGGGCTCGATCGAGCCAATCTCGGCGCCGAGACCCAGCGAGTGGGCGGCGTTGATCGTGGCCGCGACGAGTGCCTCGGCCGGTGTAAGCCCCATCTCCAGACAGGCGATCGACATCACCAGGGGCAGGCTGACCGTGGGGCTCGTGCCGGGGTTCAGGTCCGTGGCCAGGGCCACCGGGATTCCGGCGTCGATGAAGCGGCGGGCCGGGGCGAAGTGATGCTTGCCCAGGAACCAGCTCGTGGCCGGCAGCAGCGTGGCCACCACCGGCCGATCCCCGGCGGCCGCGCGGGCGAGCGCCGCCACGCCTTCGTCGGAGGGCGCGGCCAGGTGATCCGCGGACGCACAGCCAATCTCGGCCGCCAGCTCGGCGCCGCCGGACGGGGCCAGTTCGTCGGCGTGGAGTCGGAGCGCCAGGCCGGCGTCGCGTGCGGCGCCCAGGATGCGGGCGGACTGCTCCGCGCTGAAGACGCCGCGCTCGCAGAAGACGTCGCAGAAGCGGGCGATCCCCTGCCGGGCAACGGCCGGCAGCTGCTCACCGATGACGGCGTCGACATACTCGGCCACACCGTCGGGCCGGTCGCGAAACTCGGCCGGGACAGCATGCGCGCCGAGGAACGTGGGCACGAGCTGGACCGGGCCCTCGCGATCCAACCGGCCGATCATGTCGAGTTCGCGCAGCTCCGTCTCCACGTCCAACCCGTAGCCGGACTTGGCCTCGGCCGTGGTGGTGCCGTTGGCGAGCATCTCGGAGAGGCGGCTCCGGGCGCCCGCGAGCAGGTCCGCGTCCGAGGCGGCGCGGGTCGCGGCAACGGTCGAGAGAATCCCACCGCCGGCCTCGAGGATCTCGAGATAGCCGGCCCCGCGGGCCCGCATCTGCCACTCCGCCTCGCGGGTGCCGGCGAACACGAGATGCGTGTGGGCGTCGATCAGCCCGGGCGTGACCAGGCCGCCGGCTGCATCCACGCGGGCGAACGAATCCAGGGAGTGGCCGGCGGCCACGATCTGGCGGTGGACGTCGCCGGCCGGACCCGCGGCGAGCACACGCTCGTGCCAGCACGCCACGGCCAGAGGCCCGCCACTCAGCACCGCGGTCTCGCCCTGCGATAGACCCCGCCGCAATCCACCCGCCAGTGTCGCGACGGCCGCGGCCCGCTCGATCAGCAGTCCGTCCGTGGGCCCGGGCATAGGCTCAGTGCCCCCGCGCTGCCTCGAGCCGCAACTCGAGCGCCTGCAGCGGCGAGAAGTCGCGCAGCTTGAGGAAGCCGGCGGCCCCGGCGAGCCGCTCCTCCTGGGACAGGTGCGCCGACACGCCGGCATGGTCCGCGACATCGACGAGGCTACCCAGCGGCGCCAGCCCGATCAGCTCGGACTCGGCCAGGTGGACGCCGTCCTCGGCCGCCTCGGACCGGACCGCCTCCCAGACCAGCCAGAGTGGCGTCGTCTTGTAGTCGAGCAGGTTCATCGATACCTGCGCACGATCTAGTTCCGCGATCCAGAAGCCGTTGGCCTGAACGCGCGGCAGGCCGCCACTCGACTCCCGGATCCGGCGCGCGATGCGCTTGGCCAGCTCCAGGTCGCGGCTCTCGAGGTTGATGTTGTAGGCGATCAGGAACGGCCGGGCGCCGACCGCCATCGCGCCGGCAGTGGCGTGAACTTTGGCCGGGCCGAAGTCCGGCTCGCGGCCCGATTCTCCGATCTGCGTCCTGAGGCCCTCGTACTGACCGCGCCGGACGTCCGCCAGCCGCTGGCGAGCCGGCGACGTGGCGGCCTCGCCGTACAAGTAGACGGGGATGCCGAAGCGGTCGGCCACGCGCGAGGCGAAGGCCCTGGCAAGCTCGATGCAGTCGGCCATGCTGGCGCCCGCCAGAGGCACGAACGGGACCACGTCGACCGCTCCGATGCGCGGGTGCTCGCCGGTGTGCTTCTCCATGTCGATCTCGGCGACCGCCACGGCAACGGTCCGCTCGAGCGCCTCGAGGATCGCGGCCGGCTCGCCGGCCAGCGTCAGGACGCTGCGGTTGTGGCTGGCGTCACTGGTTCGATCGAGAAGGAACGCCCCCGGCACTCTCTCGACGGCAGCCGCCAGCTTGTCGATGACGTCGATCCGACGCCCCTCACTGAAGTTGGGGACCGACTCGACGAGCTTCGCCACGCGACCTCCGTATCGCCTACCAGCTTCCGTCCCGGTCGCTACCCGTCCGGCAACGCCTACGATATCGTGGCACAGGACCAATGCGACTGGTCGCCTAATGCCCAAATAAGCCTCGGCCGATAGCATGCCGCGCGATGAAGGAAGACGCATGACCGGCAGGTCAAGGACCTCGCCCTCGGCGAGGGCGTCGCTGTGGCGGCATCCCGACTTCGTGAGAGTCTGGTCGGCCGCGGCGGTCTCGATTCTCGGCAGCCAGATCACAATCATCGCGCTGCCGTTCATCGCCCTTACGATGCTCGGCGCCAGTGTGTTCCAGGTCTCGCTGCTGGCCGCAGTCGAGATGCTGCCGTTCCTGTTTTTTACCTTGCCGGCCGGAGCCTGGCTGGATCGCGTTCGTCGGCGACCGGTGCTGGTGGCCGCGGACATCGGTCGAGGGTTGGCCCTGCTGACCATCCCGGCGGCCTACATCCTGGACTCCCTGACGATCGAGCAACTATTCGTCGTCGCTTTCGTGACCGGCACGTTCAGCGCCTTCTTCGATATCGCCGACGCGTCGTACCTTCCGGCCATTCTGGACCGGGACGATCTGGTGGACGGCAACGCCAATCTCCAGATCAGCTACTCGGTAGCCCAGATCGGCGGGCCGACTCTTGGCGGCAACTTGATCGCGGTCATGGCCGCACCTTTCGCCATCGCTGTCGACGCGCTCAGCTTCTTCGTCTCCGGCGGGTTCATCAGCTCCATTCGCCGCCGTGAGACCAAGCCAGAGCGCAGGGTCGACGCGTCGGGACAGCCCACGTCGATGGTCGCGGAGGTCGCGGAGGGCTTGCGCTACGTCCTCGGCAACGGCTACCTCCGGGCGATCGCCGCCAGCACTGGCACCACCAACCTGTTCGGCGCCGCCCTATTCGGCGTCTTCCCCGTCCTCATCTGGCATGAGCTCAAGCTGCCGCCGGCCTTCTTCGGCACGGTCATGGGGCTCGCAAGTGTAGGTTTCCTGGCCGGTGCCGCCGTCTCGAGCCGGCTGCCCAACAGGATCGGCCTGGGGCGGACGATCGTTCTGGCGACTGCTCTCGGGCCGCCCGCCTTCCTCCTGCTGACCCTCACGCCCGCCAGCCTGAACGTGGCCGCCGTCACGCTGTTCGTTGGCTGGTTCGTTGCCGGCATGAGCCAGGTGATCTACAACGTGGCCCAGGTCAGCCTCCGGCAGGCCATCACTCCGTCGGATATGCAGAGCCGGATGAACGCGACGATGCGCTTCATCGTCTGGGGAACCCTCCCGGTAGGGTCGCTGCTGGGCGGCGTGATGGCCACGCTGTTGCCCGTTCGGGCGGCCCTCGTCATTGCGGCAGTGGCCTCGTCCGCGGCAATCCTGCCGCTCCTGCTCTCGCCGCTGCGCTCCCTCCGCGAGATCCCGATGGAGGCCTCAGCCGCAGGCGGCATGGGCGGCGCAACTCAACCGGGCTCGATCGGCCAGACCGCGGTAGCCGCCCGCACGCGCCGCCGACCGGAGCCAGACCCGACCGACTGAACGAGCGGCCCGCTCCAAGCCAGGTTGGTCTAGCGGCTCCGAGCGGCCGCGGCGGCGCGATCCCAGAGGCTGTGGTCCAGGCCCTTGGCTTCGACGAGGCGCAACGAGCCTACGGGGCCGACGTTGTAGGTGCCGACGCCCAGGCCGGCCGCGCCGTCGGCGAAACCGCGCATCTCGGCCGCGACGTTGCCGTGGAGCGGGTACCCGCCGCTGCCCAGCATCTCGGTGTCCAGCAGCGTTACGGCCGGGATCAGCGCCAGCTCCTCGGGCGCGATCGGGGGCTCGTGATGATTGCCACCGTTGGTGAACGGCTGAATAGCCAGGGCCCCCGCCTCCCAGCGGAGCAGGTACTGGCCCAGCTTGTCGCCGATCACTCCCACGCCCTCGGCCGTGATGACGGCCGCGAAGTCGAGCAGAGTGTCGTCCGAGACGAAGCCCAGGACAGGCTGTCGCATCTGCCGGGCGGCCGCCGCGGTGGCGACCAGCCAGCCGAGCTGTTCGAACGTCTCCTCTTCGCTACCGAGGACCCGCAGCGCATCGACATAGCCGGGTGCGAGCATTCGGGCGGCTCGAATTACCGCCCGGTCGCCGGACTTGGGCTCGGGGACCCCCAGGTCGAGGAGCCACAGCTCACGGCCCGCAAGCTCGAAGAGCCGGTAGCCGTACGCGCGCTCCAGCGCCGTCAGCCCGGCGGCATCCGGCATGGCTCGCAGCAGCACACCCTGGACGCGATAGCCCAATCTGTCATCCCCTATATGTTCTTGGGCAAGAATCTACGAGTCCCGAGCAAGGAATCTACAAGTTGTTTTCATGCTCGTCTTCGAGCATTGGGACGCGGACTCCGCGCTCCCGAGCGACGTCCACCGCCCGGTCGTAGCCTGCGTCGGCGTGACGGATAACACCCATGCCAGGGTCGGTCGTCAGGACCCGCTCCAGCTTCTGCCTGGCGAGGTCGGAGCCATCGGCGACGACGACCATCCCGGCATGCTGAGAGTACCCGATCCCGGTCCCTCCGCCGTGGTGAATCGATACCCAACTGGCTCCGGACGCGGTGTTGATAAGTGCATTTAGGAGTGGCCAGTCGGCGATGGCGTCCGAACCGTCGCGCATAGCCTCAGTTTCGCGGTTCGGGGACGCAACGGAGCCCGAGTCGAGGTGGTCGCGCCCGATCACGATCGGGGCGCTCACCCGGCCCGAACGGACCAGCTCGTTAAAGGCCAACCCGGCCTTCGAGCGCTCACCGTAGCCGAGCCAGCAGATCCGAGCCGGCAGGCCCTGGAACGGCACCCGCGCCTCGGCCATCTCGATCCAGCGCCGCAGGGACGCATCTTCGGGGAAGAGCTCGAGGATGGCCCGATCGGTGGCCAGGATGTCCGCCGGGTCGCCCGACAGCGCGACCCACCGGAACGGCCCCTTGCCCTCGCAGAAGAGCGGCCGGATGAACGCCGGCACGAAGCCCGGGAAGTCGAAGGCGTTCGCGACGCCGGCCGACTGGGCCTGGGCGCGGATGTTGTTGCCGTAGTCGAAGGTCACAGCACCAGCCGACTGGAGGGCGAGCATGGCCCGGACGTGTTCGGCCATCGATGCCATCGAGCGCCGGACATACTCGTCGGGGTTGGCGCTGCGCAGATCGGCGGCCGCCGCCACGGAGACCCCCGCCGGCACGTAGCCGTTCAACGCGTCGTGGGCCGAGGTCTGGTCGGTGACGACGTCGAACCGCTCGCCGCGCCGGACCAGCTCGGGCTCGACTTCCGCGGCGTTGCCGACGAGAGCGATCGATTCGGCGCGACCCTCGGCCGCGGCCGAGCGGGCCCAGCCCAGCGCCTCGTCGAGCGAGTGGGTTAGCCGATCCACGTAGCCGATGTCGAGGCGTCGACGGGCTCGCGCCTCGTCCACCTCCACGACCAGCGCCACGCCTCCGTTCATCGTGACGGCGAGCGGCTGCGCCCCACCCATGCCGCCGAGCCCGGCGGTCAGCGTGACCCGGCCCGACAGGCTGCCGCCGTAGTGCTGGCGAGCCAGCTCGGCGAAGGTCTCGTAGGTGCCCTGGAGAATGCCCTGTGTGCCGATGTAGATCCACGATCCGGCGGTCATCTGGCCGTACATCGTCAAACCGGCCCGTTCCAGCTCGCGGAAAGTGTCCCAGTTGGCCCACTTGCCGACCAGGTTCGAATTGGCGATAAGAACGCGCGGCGCCCACTCGTGGGTCCGGAAGACACCAACCGGCTTGCCGGACTGGACGAGGAGAGTCTCATCGTTCTCGAGCCGGCGCAGCTCGCGGACGATGACGTCGAAGGCGTCCCAGCTTCGCGCGGCTCGACCGGTGCCGCCGTAGACGACCAGATCGTCCGGGCGCTCGGCCACCTCCGGGTCCAGGTTGTTCATCAGCATGCGCAGCGCCGCTTCCTGAGCCCAGCCCTTGCAGCTGATCTCTGGACCGCGCGGAGCGCGTACGGGGCGCGGCCCGGCGTGGGGCGTGGAGTCGGCTTCGATCGCCATCGGAGGCCTCCGAAGGTGTACCCGGGCTCGGCTTGGGTCGTGGCTCGGGCCCTGCCCGAGCGCTTGGCGCCAGTGTGCTCCGGTCCGGCCGAACCGTCTTCGCCCGGCCGGCGCCGGCCGCGGCTCCCTAGTAGATGGCCTCGATCAGCTGGCGGCCGTAGTGCTTGGGCCCGAAATCGAACATCGAGAGGACGACCTGGTTGTCGAGCAGGACCGTGTAGACGACCGGTCCGCCGCCGCAGGTCGCCAGGTCGACGATGAAACCGTTGATCGTCTCCTGCGTCGAGCTCGAGACGGCGTTTGCCTGCGAGCACGCGCCGGCGGCGTACTGGTCGACCCAGGCCGACAACACGTCGGCGTTCTGGTTCTCCGGGCGGAAATGGCCGACCATGAGCTTGAGCCAGTTGTCGTCGACGACGTCGCCGATCGAGCCCGCGGCGTAGCCGTCGAAGGTCTTGGCCAGATCGGCGTTGTCCATCGCCACCGACTCGCTCTCGGCATCCTCGACGATGGGCAGGGCGCCCACCTGGCGAGGCAGCTTGCCGAAGAGGCTCGGGTCGATATGCAGGCCGTACTGGCCGGTCGTGCCGCTCGCCCACGGGGTGGGTCCGATGTGAACCGCCGTGTAGAGCGGCGTGGGTGTCACGACCGGTTGACCGCAAGCGGCGCCGGCCAGGGCCATCGCCACGACGGCGGCCAGCGCGAGCGCGGCGCGGCGAGCGCCCGTGGCGCGTCGAACGCCCGTGGCGCGGCCCGTCGTGCCCATCTCAGAACTCACGGCGCATCACCGGGTAGCGCTCGTCGTCCACCGCCAGCCGGAAGCCGGCGCGGATCCAGAACTCGGGTCGTGCGGCGGGCGTGCTGTCCTCCCTGGCCCGGGCTTCCGGATAGGCCTCGACCGCGGCGAAGCCACGACCCTCGAGATCGACGCAGACCTCCTCGACAAGCCGCAGCGCGTAGCCGTTCCGGCGGGCATGGGCCGTGGTCGCGACGCAGGTGATGACCGCCGGCAGCGGCGCGTCCGGCAGCTCGTGGTACAGCTCGCGCAGCCGCGACGCCCGCGGATACGCGGTGAGTGGCCCGAACTGGCAGTAGACGACGGCTTCGCCGTCGGCCAGTAGCAAGCTCGCGTAGCTGCCGAATATGCCCAAGCCTCGACCCAGCAGCTGCAGCTTGCGGGGAGCCTCCGCGTCGATGGTCGGGCGGGCGGGGCGCGACGGCGCGAACGGGTTGTCGGCGAGCGACCCGGGCCGCTCCTCGAGGAAGGGGTTGCGGGCGGGCTCCTTGAAGGCCGGGGCGAATGGGTTCGAGGCGGACTTGGGGGCGGGCAGGAACGGGTTCGACTCGGACCGAGGCGCCGGCGCGAAGGGATTCTCCGAGGAGCCGCCCGTCGGCTCCGCCCAGTCCCCCTCCGCAACGGTGAAGCCCTCGGGCAGCCAGCTCGGTCGGCTCGCTTTCGAGCCCCGATCGGCGTCCTCCCAGTAGTCGCAGGTACGGTGATCGAACGAAGGATCCGCGCATGGCGGGACCAGCGCGAAGCGCGCTTCGTTGGTGACGTCCACGATCTCGAGGCTTGCCATGGCGTCCAACTGTACGGCAACAGACCCTATTGGCGTCGGCCGCTAGACTCGACGGCAACATGCCTGCCCCTTCTGCACTCCAGCCGTCCGAGTCGGGCCCGCGCTGGCGCCGCGCTCTCACGCGGGGCATCACCCGCAATGTCGTGGCCCTGGGCTTCGTCAGCCTGTTCACGGACATCTCGAGCGAGATGCTCGTCTACCTCATCCCGCTCTACCTGGCCAACGTGCTCCTGGCACCGGCCGCGGTCATCGGCCTCATCGAGGGCGTAGCCGAGAGCACGGCCTCCGTTCTGAAGCTCATCAGCGGCGCCCTCTCCGACCGTCTGTCGCGGCGGCGACTGCTCGTGGGGATCGGCTACGGAACCTCGGTGGCGGCCAAGTGCCTGTACCTGGTGGCGGTGGCGTGGCCGGTGGTCCTGCTCGGCCGCGTGGGCGATCGATTTGGCAAGGGCATCCGGACATCGCCCCGCGACGCGCTCATCGCCGACTCCACGGCGCCCGAGAATCGCGGCGTCGCCTACGGCCTCCACCGAGCGATGGACACGACGGGCGCGTTCGCCGGCGTGCTCGTGGCGGCGGCGGTCATCTGGGTCACCGAAGGCGACGCGACCCGCCTCACCGGCGATACCTTCCGGCTCCTGGTTCTGCTGGCCCTGGTTCCCGGACTGCTCGCCATTGCCACCATCGTCGTGGGCGTGCGGGACGTGCCGCGTAGGGCGCCGGCTTCGGCCGCGGCCACCGCCGCCGCACCCGTGGCGATGTCCGGCCTCCGGCGCAAGATCGTCGGCGACAGCGCGACGTGGCGACGCTTCCCGCGCCCGTTCTGGCTCTTCATGCTGGCCAACGCGCTGTTCACGCTGGGCAACTCGAGCGATGCGTTCCTGGCCCTGCGCTCGCAGAACCTGGGCCTGACGCTGCTGGCGCTGCTGCTGACCATCGTCGCCTTCAACGCCACCAACGCCGTGGTGGCCTGGCCGGCCGGCGCGCTCTCGGACCGCATCGGTCGTCGCGGGCTGATCGCCCTGGCCTGGTTCATCTACGGGGTCTGCTATGCGGGCTTCGCCCTGGCCAGCTCGGCCGTGTGGGTGGTACCGCTCTGGATCGCTTACGGCACCTACTACGCCCTGAGCGAGGGCGTGGGCAAGGCCCTGGTCGCCGACCTCGCCCCCACGGAGCTGCGGGCCACGGCCTTCGGGATCCTCAACGCCGTCCAGGGAACGATGATCCTGCCGGCCTCGGTGATCGCCGGCATCCTGTGGAGCGCGATCGCCCCGCCGGCCCCGTTCTGGTTCGGCTCCGTCTGCGCGTTGGCGGCCGTGGTGCTGCTGCTGGCCACGGTTCGCCCGGGCCCGCGGCGGTATTAGGCGGAGGCCGCCTTCTCAGTCGGCGCGCCGGCCGTTCCCCCACGTGCGACCGACTTTCGCTTGCGGACCCGCGGGCGCAAGATGACCTCGCATCCCCGACCGGCGGGGCTGAAGGCCGGATCGGGTGGTCCCGACAACGACATATTCATGGGGCGGCCACAGGGAATGGTCGCCGAAATGGTGAGGTGAGTCATGCGGCCTCTCGACATCCGCATCGAAGCCGCCCTTGGAACCTACGACGAGGACTGTCGATGGGATCTGATCGGCGGCATCCTGGCTGAGTGTCCCGACGACGTCCTCGAGGCGGCAACCGGTCTGCTGCACGGCGGCACGGACCGCGGCCGCACCCTCGGTGCCGATATCCTCGGGCGATTGGTGGGCGTGGAGCCGGGCACCCGGGCGGCCGTTGGTGAGGCGTTGCTCGCGGCGCTGGCCGTAGAGGAGGCCTCCTCCGCGCTGGCATCGATCGTCGCGGCGCTCGGACATCTGGGCGATGCGGGCACGCTGGGCATGCTCTTCCCGCTGGCCATCAACCACAGCGCTGAGGTCCGGCTGGCGGTCGCGTTCGCCGTGGCCACGATCAGCCCGCAGCCTCTGGCCCTCGAGGCGCGGACCGCGCTGATCCGCCTGTCGCGCGACACCGACGCTGAGGTCCGCGACTGGGCGACGTTCGGGCTCGGCACCCTGTCCGATGCCGACGGCCCTGACATCCGGGCCGCGCTGCTGGAGCGGGCCGAGGACGTCCATCACGAAGCGCGGGCAGAGGCTCTGTTCGGGCTGGCCGTCCGGCGCGATCCGCGAGCCGTCCCTCATCTGATCCAGGCGCTGCGGTCGCCGCTCGTCGGCGGGCTGGAAGTCGACGCCGCCGCTGCCGCCGCCGACCCGCGTCTGCTGCCCGCGTTGTGGGCCTTGCAGCAGGCGGGCGTGGCCGACGAGGTTCGCCTCCGACGGGCCATCGATCGCTGTTCCGGAGCCAGCCGGCCGGCGCTGCCGTCCTGACTGCAACCTGGCGAATCAGCTGCCTCAGCCGACAAGATCGACGAGTGAGCCCTCTCTGACGATCCTGGCTGCCGACTCGATGTCGCTGCCCTGCAGTCGATCGCGACCGAGGTGCGGCACGACCGACCGAATGCGCCGATGGGCTTCCTCGACTCCGGCACCCGGCCTGACGGTCGAGCCCTCGGCGGCCACCAGCTCGAGCCTGAAGTCGAGCGCCTGGGCGGCGACCAGCAGCTCGAGGGCGATGATCCGCTGGACGTTGGCGACCACCGTCATGGCGTGGCGGGCCGCGATAGATCCCATGGACACATGGTCTTCTTGATTGGCCGACGTCGGGATCGAATCGGCGCTGGCCGGATGGGCCAGGACCTTGTTCTCCGACGCGAGCGCGGCGGCGGTGTACTGGAGGAGCATCATCCCCGACTCGAGCCCGCTGCCTGATGACAAGAAGGGCGGCAGGCCGCCGTTCAGCCGGGCATCGACCATGAGCGCCGTCCGTCGCTCCGAGATCGCACCGAGCTCGGAGATGGCCAGCTTGGCGAAGTCCAGGGCCAGGGCCACGGGCTCGCCGTGGAAGTTGCCGCCGCTGATAACCAGGCCGCCGCCGGTTGCAGCGGCGGTGGCATCGGCCACGCCACCCTGCGGGAAGACGAGAGGGTTGTCCGTGGCGGAGTTCAGCTCCACGTCGAGCACGCCCCACAGGTAGTCGAGCGCGTCGCGGACCGCGCCGTGGACCTGCGGCACGCAGCGGAGCGAATACGGGTCCTGGACTTTGTGAGTCGAGGCGTGGTGGCTGGTCATTAGCGTCGAGTCACGGAGCAGGTACCGCAATTCCGCGGCCACGGCGATCTGGCCGGGGTGCGGCCGGGCCAGCTGGTACGCGGCGGCATACGCCACGTCCGTCCCGAGCAGCGCCTCGCAACTCATGGCGGCGGCGACGCTGGCGGCGCGCGAGAGGCGGTAGGCATCCGCGGCCACGAGCGCCCCGATGCCGCTCATCATCTGGGTGCCGTTGAGCAGGGCCAAGCCCTCCTTGGCCTGCAGCTCGAGCGGTTCGATGCCGGCCGTGGCCAGCGCCTCGGATGCGGCGATGACCCGCCCGCCAACCTCCACGTGCCCCCGACCCGTGAGTGGCAGCGCGAGATGCGCCAGCGGGGCCAGGTCGCCGGACGCGCCAACGGACCCTTGCGACGGCACGATGGGGTGGATGCCGAGGCGCAGCAAGTCGCAGATGCGGTCGATGACGACCGGGCGGCAGCCGGAGTGGCCCAGGGCCAGAGTGTTGGCCCGCAGCAGCAGCATTGCCCGGACCACGTCCCGCGGTAGCGGCTCGCCCACGCCCACGGCGTGCGACACGAGCAGGTTCTCTTGCAGTCGCGCCGAGTCGGCCGGGTCGATGAAGGTGGTGGCCAGGTCGCCGAAACCGGTCGTGACGCCGTAGACGATCTCGCCGGCCGCAACGAGCCGCTCGATGACCTCGCGAGCCTCGACGACGCGAGCACGCGCCTCGTCGCCCAATGAGACTCGACGCCCACCGCGCGCGACCGCCTCCACGTCGGCGATCGTCAGGTCCGCGCCCGTCAGAACGAGCTCGGCGTCGGCCGGCAGCGCCTGGCGCAGCCAGTGTGACTCGGGCAGATGACGGTGCGGTCCGCGTCCCGCAGACGCAAGGTCGGGGGACCTGGGCGTGTCGCTCACGTCGATGAGCATATCCCGCATCGGCGGCAAGGGCCGGGGAGTGGCTTTCGCGCGGCGCGTGGCCGGCGCGTCAGCCATCACTCCCGCGACGCCACTCCAACGGCTCGGGTATTCTGCGGACGACCTACCGCATACCGAGGCCGTCTTGCTCAGCTTCATCGATACCGCCGTCATTCCGTTTCTCACGAACCTCTACGACGCCGTCGGCTACCTGGGCGTCTTCTTCGCCATGGTTGTCGAGTCGACGCTGCTGCCACTCCCGTCGGAGATCATCCTGCCCATGGCCGGTTGGATGATCAGCGACAGCACCAAGATCGAGCCGCTCACCCACGCAACCTGGAGCTTCTGGGTCGTAGTGGTCATCGGCGTCGCCGCGAACACGACCGGGTCGTTGTTCGGATACGCCCTGGGAGCGAAGCTGGGTCGCCCGTTCCTCGATAGGTGGGGACGGTACCTGCTGATCCGACCGCACGAAGTCGAGCAGGCGGAGGGCTTCTTCGCCCGGTGGGGTTCGCCGACGGCTTTCTTCAGCCGCCTGCTGCCAGGGGTTCGAAGCGTCATCAGCTTCATTGCCGGCGTGTCCCACATGCCCATCCGCAGGTTCACGATCTACTCGACCCTGGGCGCCATCCCGTGGACGATTGCGCTCGTCTACGCCGGCACAGTTCTCGGCGCCAAATACCCGGATATCCGCAAGACCCTGGCTCCCTACGACACTCTGATCATCGTGGCCTGCGCCCTGGCGGTAGTCCTGTTCGTGTGGCTTCGCCTCGGTCACCCGGGCTGGCGCCGCGGCGCCGTCGAGGCCTGATCTGGGTCTGTCAGACCACGGATTGGCCTCGATCCCGGTCGCATCCGGCAGCCGCCGAGCACAATCGGGCCAACTGGTGGCAGACTTGGACCCGCGGCCCGAGGGCGTTACAGTGGTCGCGCGGCATAGGGGACGCTGATGCGCAGTAGACCAACTCGCGTCCAGTTGCAGGCGCTGAGCACCGACCATACAGACCGGCGAGGCTCGAGTTTCGCTTCTGGACGCCCGTGAGCGCGCCTGGAGACCGCTTCCAACCCGTTGGGGGGGCGGATGGCGGTCAACTGTCGCGATCGATGGCACACCCCGATCAGAAGGTGGCTCAGTCCGCTCGACGCATGGCCCACCCGGTCCGGCACGGCCCAATTTGGTGGCTGCGCCGCGCCGTCGCCGCCGTCCGGCCGAATCCCACCGGCGCGGGCCCGAGCTCCGCAGCCGCCCGCTTCCTGTTGCGGTTCATGCCGAAGAATCGGCGGCGTTGGGAGCTTGGGACCGTGCTTGTTCTGCTGGTCGCCGCGGCCGCGATTTCGGCGAGCATGCCCGGCGGCTGGGCCGCCCAGCCCTCCGCCAGCCCCTCGCCGGCACTGCCGGCTAATCTCACATCCGTGGACCCAGCCGCCGCGCCCAGCAATACGCATTCGCCGGCCGAAACGTCGCCCGATCCGACACTCCCGCCGCCATCACCCTCGCAATCGCCCTCCGCATCCGCATCTGCCAGCCCGCTGCCGTCGCCGACGCCGAAGCCGACCGCCGCCCCGACGAAGAAGCCGGTCGCCAAGGTCTACACCTTCGTCGCCCTGGGCGATTCACTGACCGCGTGGCCGGCGGACTCGCCCTGGCCGAGCCGCCTGGACGCCGAGGACGGCAACCTGCAGTTGGTGAAGAACGCGGGGGTGCCGGGCGACACCACGGCCCAGATGCTGGCCCGGCTAAACAGCGACGTCTTCGCCTACAAGCCCGAAGTGCTGTTCATCATGGGTGGCACCAACGATCTGGGCCACAGCATCAGCCAGTCCACCACGATCGCGAACCTGAGAGCGATCATCGTCGCGGCCAACGCCAAGGGGATACGCATCACCCTCATCACGATTCCACCGAACGCCTACACGGGTATGGCGGCCGAGATCGACTCTCTCAACGCTGCGATCACGAGCCTCGGTAACGCCTACAAGCTCGTCGTAATCGACATCCACACCCCGCTCTCGCAGCCGGCTGGTACGTACTGGCCGAAGTACACGAGCGACGGCCTGCATTTCAGCGCGGCCGGGGCACAAGTCGTGGCCAACACGATCTACAACCGAATTCACCGCTACGGGTTCTGAATCGGGGGCTGGCCTCCGCCCGCATCGAGCATCGCGGCGACCTCGCCGGGCGTGATCGCCGCCTCCTCGGATCGGCCACGCAGTGCACCCGGAAGAACCGCTGCCGAGATCATCACGATGCCGAGCAGCCCCAGGCCCACCGAGACCACGTACAGTCCGCGAATGGTGATGAGCCCGGCCACCTGCCCGCCCACGCCGGAGCCGATGATGCTGGCCAGGACGGTGACCGCGCTCAGCAGGCCCTGCGCGGTGGCGGCCGTTCCCTTGGGTGCCTGCCTGGACACGAACGTCACGCCGCCGACCAGCAGCAGAGCGAAGCCCGCTCCCTGCAGGATCGAACAGGCCAGCAGGATCGACGGTTCGGTGAAGACGACGTTGGCGATCTGCCGGGCGACGGCGATAGCCACTCCGACCATGATCAACCGTTCCACGCCGACCCGCCTGGCCAGGATCGGGTACGCGACCATCACCGGAACTTCCAGGATGGCCGCGATCGACCAGGCCCAGCCCACCTGCTCCGCTGGGGCGCCGAGCGACTTCAGGTAGATCGAGAAGAAGCCCGTCTGCGAGTAGATGGCAGTCCAACAGACGAGTGAACCGAGCATGAAGATGGCGATGGGTCGGTGGCCCAGGACCCGCCCCGGAGCGCGGAGCATGCTCGGGGCTCGCAGGACGTTCGACCGACCTGGCACAGAGTTCGCGATCAGGCTGCCCACGAGCATGGCTGGGATGATGATCAGGAAGATGACGCCGTAGCCCTGGGCATTGGCGAGCAAGCCGATGAGAGGGGCGAAGACGATGAACGCGGCCGACCCGCAGGCCCTCACCAGGCTGTACCTGGTCCGGTCCGAGCCGGTCAGTTCGAGCACGCGGACGTCGATCATCGGGAACAGCCCGCTCATTCCGATCGCGAACAGGGCGGCGAACACCGGCAACAGCGGCGTCGCGCCGAGCCGGAACAGGCCGTAGCAGCCGACCGCGGCCAGACCACCGGCCAGCGGCAGAAGGACGAGCGAGCGCGGGAATCGATCGTGGACGACTCCCCAGGCCGGTCCGCTGACCAGGGCCGTGGCGCCGGTAAAGGCCACCAGGGCACCGATCCAAGCCAATGGGATGCCGACGCTCTGGTAGTAGAGCGTTATGTATGGGGCGTTGGCGGCGATGCCGACGAAGAGGACGACGTAGGCGATGGAGGCACGACGCAACGATTGGCTCCTGGCGACTGAACGCTCGACCAGCCTAGCCCCAGGGGGCCTCGCCCGGGCCGCGCAGGTGGCTGACGTCGTTCAACAGAACGAGTTGCGCCCCATTGGGCGCGTCGTCGATCTCGTACCGAAGGACGGTCAGATTGGTCTGGTCTTGTAGGAATCGGCGGCGGTAGTCGCGGATCGGAATCCCGAGTGCGACGCATAGCAAGATGCGATTGAAGGTGCCGTGGGCGACCACCAGAACCCGCTTCTGACCCTCGGCCGCGGCCTGCGACTCGGAGACGCTGCCGCGCGAGCCGCCGGGATCGGGCGAGCGGCGGCGAGCGACCGCCCCGGTCGGCATCTCCTCCGCGAGCAGGTCGCGCAGGAACCCGTATGCCCTGGCCGCAACCTCGTCCCCGGATTCGCCGCCGGGTGAGTGGGTCGTGGCCGGGTCGTTCTCCCAGCGCGCCCGCAGCTCCGGATCGCGGTCGTCGATCTCGGCGTAGGTCAGACTCTCCCACTGCCCGTAGTCGAGCTCGCGCAGCCTGTCGTCGATGCCGACCGGCCGGCCGGTGGCGACGGTCTGGGCGGTCTCGAGCGCCCGAAGCATCGGGCTGGCGACGATCCGATCGATCCGCACGCCGACAAGCCTGCGCGCCAGGGCCAGCGCCTGAGCGCGCCCCTCGGACGTCAGTGGCAGGTCGAGCTGCCCGCCGAGCATGACGTCGCCGGCCGTCGTCATGCCGTGTCTGGTCAGCAGCAAGGTGAGCATGGGCAGAGTCTATGGTGTGCGCCGATAGCGCGCGACTGTTCGCTAGCTCCAGGACGCCTCGGTCGAATCGGACAGGTGGCTCACGTCGTTGGCTACCAGGAGCTGAGCTCCGTCGGGGTTATCACCTTCTTCGTAGCGCAGCACGGTCAGGTTCGTCCGGCCCTGCACGAAACGACGCCGGTAGTCGCGCACGGGAATGCCGAGCGCAACGCACAGCAGGATGCGATTGATGGCGGTATGCGCGACCAGGAGGACGCGGCGCCGGTCTCCGCCCGGCAGCTCCTTAGCCAGCAAGTCGACGAGGAAGCTGCGCACTCGCTCCGCTACTTCGTCGCCTGACTCGCCGCCTGGCAGGTGGTTGGTCGCGGGGTCTCGTACCCAGCTCGCACGAAGCTCCGGATCCCGAGCCGTGGCCTCGTCGAACGTCAGGCCCTCCCACTGGCCACAGTCTTGCTCGCGCAGCCGCTCCTCGACCTCGACAGTTCGACCCGTCGCGACCGCTTTCGCAGTCTCGACCGCGCGCAGCATCGGGCTCGAGATGATCCTGTCCAGGCCGACACCGGTCAGCCGCCGAGCCAGTGCCTCGGCCTGCGTCCGACCATCGGGCGACAATGGCACGTCCAGCCGGCCACCCAGCCAGATATTGGTGGCCGCGGTTGGTAGACCGTGCCGAGTCAGCAGAAGTGTGAGCACGGCTACCCGTAATCGCTAGAAGAGCCCGACGATGTTGCCGTCGGCGCAGACTCAGACGGACCGCTAGAACAAACCAACGATGTTCCCGTCTGAGTCGATGTCGATCGACTCGCCGGCGGGATGCGACGGCAAGCCGGGCATCGTTCGCATCTCACCCAGAAGCGGCGTCACGAAGCCGGCGCCGGCCGACAGACGGACCTCGCGGATGGGGACGCGGAAGCCGGTCGGGCGGCCCTTGAGACTCGGGTCGTGGCTGAGTGAGAGGTGGGTCTTGGCCATGCACACCGGCAGGTTGCCGAAACCCAGGTCCTCGTAGAGCTTGAGGGCCCTGGTGGCCGCGGGCAGCTCGTCGACGCCGCGGGCGCCGTAGATTCGAACTGCGACCGTCTCGATCTTCTCGCGCAGGGGTAGGTCGTCGGGGTACAACAACCGGAAGTCCGGGGCGCCCTCCTCCGCCGCCGACCAGACGGCACGGGCCAGGTCCTCCGCGCCCGCGCCACCGTCGGCGAAGTGGCGGCTCACGACCACGTCGCGCGCGCCGGCCGCCAGAGCTACCTCGCGGATCGCGGCGACCTCGGCGTCCGTGTCGCCGGGATAGTGGTTGATGGCCACGACCACCGGGACGTTGAAGACGCGCACGTTCTCGATCTGGGCGGCCAGGTTGTCCGAGCCCTTGCGCACCGCGTCCACGTTCTCCTGCCCGAGCGCCGGGTCGAGCGGCTTACCGGCCACGATCCGACCGACGCCGCCGTGCATCTTCAGGGCGCGGACCGTGGCGACCATGACGGCCGCGTCCGGTCGCAGACCGCTCTGGCGGCACTTGATGTCGAAGAACTTCTCGGCGCCCATGTCGGCCCCGAAGCCGGCCTCGGTGCACGCGATCTCGCAGGTGGCCAGAGCGAGGCGATCGGCCAGGATGCTGTTGTTGCCGTGGGCGATGTTGGCGAACGGGCCGCAGTGGACGAAAGCGGGGCCGCCCTCGAGGGTCTGGAGCAGGTTCGGCTTGATCGCGTCACGCAGCAGGACGGTCATCGAGCCGGCGCACTTGAGGTCCTCGGCGGTGATTCGGCGGCCATCGAATGTGGTCGCGACGACCGTCCGGCCGAGACGCTTGCGCAGGTCTTGCAGATCCGACGCCAGCGCGAGGATTGCCATGACTTCAGAGGCGACAGTGATTTCCCACTCGGTCTCGCGCGGGTAGCCGTTTTCGCGGCCTCCCAGGCCGATGATGACCTTGCGGATCGCCCGGTCCGAGATATCGACGACTCGAGGCCAGAGGACGCCCAGCGGGTCGATGCCGTGCGGGTTGCCGTGGGTCAGTGAGTTGTCCACGAAGGCGGCGAGCAGGTTGTGGGCCGCCCCGACGGCGTGGTTGTCGCCCGTGAGGTGGAGGTTGAAGTCCTCCATCGGGATTACCTGGCTGTAACCGCCGCCCGCGGCGCCGCCCTTGATCCCGAAGACCGGGCCCAGCGAAGGCTGGCGGATGCAGACCGCGGCGCGGTGGCCGATCCGGTTGAGCCCCTGGACCAGGCCGATGTTGGTCGTGGTCTTGCCCTCGCCCAGCGGCGTCGGCGTGATGGCCGTGACGACGACGTACTTGCCACGCCGCCCCTCGGCCGCGGCCTGAGCCTCGACGCGGGTGATGCCGGCCAGGCTGATCTTGGCCTTGTACGGCCCGTACAGCTCGACCTCTTCCTCGCGCAGCCCCAGCTCGCGGGCGAGGTCCATGATCGGCCGCGGAGTCACCGAGCGGGCGATCTCCAGGCTGTTGGGCATGGGCGCAGCGGCGCTCATGGCCTCACGCCGGTCGCGGTCCGTCGAGCCGCTCGCTCCGCCTGGTCCGTGGCGGCTCGGAACAAGTGGCTCAGCAACAGTGCGTTGGTCAGCGGCCCGACGCCACCTGGGACCGGGGTGATCGCCGAGACGACGCCCTTCGCCGACTCGAAGTCCACGTCACCGACGAGCTTCTCCGCGCCCTCGCCATCGGGCACGACGTTGATGCCCACGTCCACGACGACCACGCCCGGCGAGAGCATGTCGCCCGTGACCAGGCCCGGCCTGCCGGCGGCCACTATCAGGATCTCGGCGTCGCGCGTGTGGTGGCCCAGGTCGCGGGTCTTGGAGTGCAGCACGGTCACCGTGCCGTGCTCGCGGATGAGCAGCAGTGCGGCCGGCTTTCCGACCACGTTCGAGCGCCCGACCACGACCACGCGCTTGCCGGCGATTTCGATGCCCGAGCGCTTGAGTATCTCGACCGAGGCCTGGGCCGTTGCCGGCAGGAAGCCGTCGTAGCCGAGCGAGAGCAGGCCGGCGTTGCGGGGGTGGATGCCGTCGATGTCCTTGGCTGGATCGATCGAGTCGATGACCGCTCTCAGCGGGATGTGCGCCGGCAGCGGCATCTGGACGATGATCCCGGCGACCGATGGGTCGGCGTTGAGACGCTCGATCTCGGTGCACAGGGCATCAGGAGTGACGTCCGATCCGATCTCGACCAGCCGCCCCTCGACTCCGACCTTCTGGCAGGTCCGCAGGATCTGCTGCAGATAGACCGCCGACGGAGCGTCCGCCCCGACCAACACCACCGCGAGCGTGGGTGAGTGACCCCAGCGCTCCTTGAACCTGGCGAAGTCCTCGGTCAGCCCGGCGCGTATCTCCGCCGCGATCGGGCTGCCAGTGAGCAGGCGCGGCCCGGCTTCGGCCGCGGCTCCGCCTCGTACGTCGATCACGCCGGCTCCGGCTCCGGCTCCGGTTCCTGCAACTGCCCCGACAGGACGATCTCGCGGGTTCGAGCAGCCGCCGCCGCGATCTCGTGGAGCATGGAGTCCACGTTCCAGCGCATCGTCTCCGCGTACTGCTCGTCGCCCGTGGATGGCAGATTAATCAGCACGTTCTCGGCAGCGCCCCGGGCGGCGGCTTCACCCAGCAGCGCAGCCACGAGCACATCGCTGGCTGCGTTCACATTGCTGCGCCCCGCCAGCGCCTCAGCCGCAATCACCAGACGCGCGCACGCCTTCACGCATTCCCAGGGCGCCTCCGAAGCCACGCGCGCCGCCGCGCGAATCGCCGTCCGCCGTCCTTCCTGCTGGTCCTCTGTACCGCGCGGCAATTTCAGGGCCGCGGCGTAGCCGGCGTAAGCGCGGGCGTCGCGATCCGCCAGGCTCAGGAACTCGACCGCGAGTTCGTGGCCGACGGCCTCGCACCGGGCCAGGGTCGGCTCGTAGGCCGCGTACTTGGGCTTGCCCGTCGACAGGGCCGCGACCATCGAGATGAGCGACGCCCCGAGTGCCGCTGCAATCGCGGATGCCGATCCGCCGCCGGGAACGGGCTCGGCCGACGACAGCTGCTCGACGAATTGGCCGACAGTCATTCCCGAGAACGAGTCATTCGCGCGCGGATCGTTCATGGTTGGAATTGTAGGGAGTCCGAGCGGCCCGGCGTCGATCGGTTGTTCTGCCTACCACGGGGACTCGCGGCCGCGGGATCGGCTGCCCGATCGGATCGCCACGGAATCCGATCGCCGGTCCGACGAGCGCAGTCCTAGGCGGAGCCGAGCACCGGAGCGAGCGGACTTGAAGGTCCGTGAGCGAGGAGCAGAGGCTCCAACGACGGAATGCGCCGTCCGACCGGCGATCTAGGAGAGGCCGACCTCGTCGTCCACGCCGTTGACCGTCCAACGCCGGGACCGATGCTGGAAGCACAGGGCCAGCCGGGCTCCGGGCGTCTCGACTTCGAAGATCGTGCGCGGGCCGACTTCGATCCGGTAGGCCGAATCCTCTCGCCGAACCGCCGTCAGACGGGTCACGGGCAGACGGATCTCGCCCCAGGTGATCTCACGTGGCGTGCCATCGAACCAGTCGGCTCGAACACGCACATCAACAGGCTCCATGCGGACGATGGCCATGGCGGGCGCTCCTCTTCGCTATGGCTTGGCCGTCGTTCGCTCGGGCACTGAGCGGATGAACGGACGTTCTATTACTTGTTGGCAGGTTATGCGAACGGGCGTTCTATGTCAAGAGACGGTCGTCCGAACGCCCCTCGTGCCACGAGATTGGCGGGGGCGAGTGACAGCTAGCGTGTCACTGCGTTTGGCTTCTCGCGGCGGCGCGATGGCTATTCGGGCGGGCCGCGCCAAAACCAAACGCCGGAAGCCACGCGATCGGGCCACGACTATGCTCGGCGGCATGAGCGATTTGAAGCGCCTCACTGCGATCGGCCGACCGGCGACTGACCCCGAATGGGCGGCCATCTCCGACCGGCGGTCGGTTCCGCCGTTCCTGTTCGTGGTCACGAGCACCGGCATCATCTGCACGCCGGGCTGCCCCGCCAGGTCTCCGGGACGCGAGCGGATTCGCGTCGTGGCCGGGTTCGACGAGGCCGTCGCGGCCGGTGCCAGAGCCTGCCTGCGCTGCCATCCAGACCGACTCTTCGGCGCGTCCGGGCGCGCGGCGGCCGATCCGGTGCAGGCGGCCGTTGCCCGGATGTCGACCGCCCTGGCCGCCGGTGACGACGCCCCTACCGATCGAGCGCTGGCCGGCGAGCTGGGTCTGCCCGAGCGCAAGCTGCGAGAGATGTTCCGCATTTCCCTCGGCGTCACGCCGCGGGCCTGGCTCGCGGCGCGGCGGGCGGAGTCGCTGCGCTCGAGGCTGGCGGACGGCCAGGACGTGACCGGGGCGCTGTACGACGCCGGATACGGCTCGGCGAGCGCCGCCTACGAGGCCGCCAATGGCGAGCTGGGCATGGCGCCGGGGCGGTATCGGAACGGCGCCGCGGGCGAGTCCATCCGCTGGACGATCGCCTCGATCCCGGAGGGAGTGGCCCTGGTCGCCGCCACGGACCGCGGGCTGTGCGCCGTCCGGCTCGGCGGCGACTCCGCCGCACTGGCGCGGGAGTTGCGGGCCGAGTTCCCGCAGGCGACCCTCGCTCGCGACGACGCCGCCCTCGCGGACGTGGCCTCGATCGTGTCGGATCTGGCGGTCGGCCGGCGGCGTCCCGAGGCGGACACGCTGCCGCTCGACGTTCACGCCACCGCATTCCGGCGGCGCGTGTGGGAGGCGCTGCGACGCATTCCCGCCGGCGAGACTCGCTCCTACGGCGAGATTGCGGCGGCGGTCGGGGCACCAGGCGCCGCCCGGGCCGTGGGCTCAGCCTGCGCGGCCAACCCGGTCGCGGTCGTCGTGCCGTGTCATCGGGTCATCGGCTCGGATGGCTCGCTCCACGGCTA